>ERZ826146.33-NODE-33-length-152868-cov-8.551242_pt1 | contig 152868 bp, 128 predicted proteins | sample MGYA00519857_ERZ826146 | MGnify/ENA primary metagenome ERZ826146 (study PRJEB31778, sample SAMEA3449222) | human gut metagenome | biome: human gut; feature: human-associated habitat; material: faeces | place: United Kingdom | collected 2010/2012 ...
GAGGTCGGAAAACGAAAGTAGGAAGAAAACTACTTCGTTTTCCTCCTACTCGATTGGTTCAACATATTGCCCGTTAACTTTTAACGGCTCTATGTGCAGGTTAATGTATGTCCCTGCTCCGTAATACTGCCGCAAACGGTGCTCTATATCCGTGCCGCGCCTGTGGGCCTCGTATAATGTCAGGTCGCCTGGAAGGCGCAGATGCATTTCTATCGAGATGCGGTTCCCTATACGGCGAGTGCGTACGTTATGTATGCCGCTAACGCCGGGTACGCTTTCTGCAATTTGTTTTATCTTGCTTTCAACCGTGTCGGGAAGACTTTTTTCAAGCAGTTCGTCAGATGCCTGTTTCATTAACGACAATGAAGTCTTGATGATAAAAAAGCTTACAACTACCGCTGCAATAGGGTCTAGAACAGTCCATCTCTCTCCAAGGAAAATGGCTCCGCCTATGCCAAGGGCAGTTCCCATGGAAGAGAATGCGTCGCTACGATGATGCCACGCATTGGCTACAACAGCTTGGGAATTTGTTTCACGGCCCACTTTGGCAGTAAAACGATAACACCATTCTTTAAATATGACACTAAGCAGTGCGGCTATCAAGGCAATCATGCCAGGCTCTGGCAATTTTTCGCCACGGAACGATGCTACAATTTTTTCGGCTCCGCCGTAAAGAATCATAACGCCTACGGCAAATAATGCTAAACCGATAAAGGCTGTGGCTAATGTTTCATATTTGCCGTGGCCGTAATCATGGTCGTTGTCTTGAGGTTTGTTGCTTAATTTCACGAACACGATTACGATTACGTCTGTTATCAGGTCGGACAAGGAATGCACTGCATCGGCAATCATAGCAGCCGAACGGCCTAATATGCCAAAAGTGAGTTTTACTATTACGAGTAATATGTTGACCACGCTGCCTAAAACGGTTACGCGGTATATTTTACTTTCACGTGAAGCCATTATTACGTTAATTAATAGGGTTGTTTTTGATTACATTGCAGATACCTCGAGTATGTTTGCAGATCTTAATATACCTATTTTACCCAATGGATGGAGACTATTTCTTGCCAAACTCAGGGTCTATCTTTACGAATGCGGCGACAATAAATGTCATTGCGCATAAGAGCACTACTATTATGAAAAACCATAAATAGCCTACAAGCTCTTGCAACCAGCCTGCAACCAGTCCAGGTAACATCATTGACAGGGCCATGAGGGCGGTACAGAGTGCGTAATGTGACGTTTTATACTCTCCTTGGCTGTAATAAATCAGGTATAGCATGTACGCCGTGAAACCGAATCCGTATCCGAACTGTTCAATAAAGATGCAAACATTGATAATAGTGAAACTTTCGGGCATCTCGCAACTTAGGTAGACATATACAAGGTCGGGCAACGTAATGGCGCAAACCATGGGCCATAGCCATTTTTTTAAGCCGTCTCGTCCGGCAGCCATTCCTCCAAGTATACCACCTAACGTTAGTCCGACGACGCCAACCGTACCCTGTGCAAAGCCGTACTCTTGTGGAGACAGTCCAAGTCCTCCATTGTTAACGCTGTCGATAAGGAATAGTGAAGAAATCTTTACCAGTAGGCCTTCTGGCATACGGTAACACAGCATGAAGAGGAAAGCCCAAGCAGTCTCTTTTGCGGGGAATTTGGTAAAGAAAGTCTTGATGGAATGCCAAAGGTTGTTCCATACCTCAATTGCACTGGCATTATGGCGTTTACGGTCGGCCAATGGACATGGCAATGCCAAGCTGTGCCATAACCATAGGGCGATGAAGAGGCCGGTAACGCCATAAAACATGAGACTCCATGAATAGCGTATACTGCCGCGGAACATTACTTGCAGATTACCTGCCACCATTACTAGAAAACCTCGTCCGAAGATGGTGGCAAGACGGTAGAACGTACTTCGTATGCCGACAAACCAAGCCTGTTTGTGTTGGTCCAGCCCTAACATGTAAAATCCGTCTGCAGCAATGTCATGCGTGGCACTGCTGAATGCCATTATCCAAAAGAAAAACAACGTTCCTTGGAGCCAGAAATCAGTAGGTATCGTAAACGCTACCCCGCCGAATGCGGCTCCTATGAGTAATTGCATTGTTATTACCCACCAGCGTTTGGTTTTTACTATGTCTACAAACGGACTCCATAGTGGTTTTATAACCCAGGGCAAATAAAGCCATGACGTATAAAAGGTTATTTCTGCGTTGGTAAGTCCTAATTGCTTGTAGAGAACCAACGATATTGTCATAACAGCCACATAAGGTAAACCTTCTGCAAAATATAGGGAAGGAACCCAGCTCCAGGCGTTCTTGCTTATTTTTCTGTTCATAACTTAAAAAGTTAAGAATATGTGATAAGTCAATATGAATTAAGAGTTACGATGGCTTGTTTACAAATCTTTTATCCTTTCAATTTTTAGTAAGATAGATTTGCCTGTTTATGCACAAACTGGCAATATGGATATCTAATTTGCAAATCTTGCCATCGAAACGCTTAATCTTCAACTTTTATTCAATTATATATCTTCTTAATCTCTGCACCACGGTAATAGTGCAACAATATTTCGTCATACTTATATCCTTTTTCACCCATGACGGCGGCACCTATCTGGCAAAGCCCTACTCCGTGCCCCCATCCTGCACCATTAAGTACGAAACGTGAAGGGATACCGTTGACAATGTCGAGTTTATCTACAATAAATGCACTGCTGTAAAGATGTGTTTCACTCAGTGTGCGGCGTATTTCGAGCTCTTTGCCAATAGTGAAAGTACGTTTTGTACCTACAATCTTAAGTTTGCATATACGGCCGCTACGCCCACGTTCAACAGGTATCAGGTCAAGTATTTGGCCAAAATCCATTTTAAGTTTATCTTCAATTAACGTGGCAAGTTCCTCTTGTTTGTATTCAACAACCCAGCGGTAGAAATCGGAAGTTTCTTGGTCGTAGTCGTTTAACACTTGTGAGAGGATGTTCTTGTCATCTGTGTTGCAATATGACTCGGGACGTGACTTTATCCATTTTTCAGCTTCAGCCTCGTTTGAAAGATCTGGTATTTGAGCTTCTTTGTCATCAGTGTCACGCAATGCAACAAGGTAAGGTTGAGACTTATTCTCCCAACAATATTGGAACTCTTCTGTTATTCCGCCACAGCATTTGCTAAAACGGGCATCGCATATTTTCCCATCGTAAGTCAATATTTCACCGTGGGTTTCTTGTACGGCTTGTTCTACGTGGACGTTGTTTACCTTTGTTATACCTTGGTAGCGTTGGCAATGATCGTCTGCGCATACGTCGAAAATAGTGTGGTCGTCCCTATCGTACCAGCGTATTAGTTCGTCGTCTTTTTTGACAAAAGAGAAAAAGCCGCTTCCACCGGTATCTTGTCTCTGTCTTCGTTCCATCTGTGCGAGTAACCAGCTACGTGATATTACGGCATGGGCTTTCAGCAATTCTAAAGATGACGTGGATTTCATTTCGCTTGAAATGACACTTGTCAGATAGCTCTCAACGGGCAGGCTGTTAATCGCACATATCTTGTCTGCTTCAACCACAAGTTTCAGCACCCCCTCAAAAGTTTGTGTTTCTTGTCGTTGCCAATGAAAGTTGATGCCAATTGTGACATCATCTAATGAAAACGAAACGCCTTTTTCGTTTGGTGAAAATGTAAGTTCACGGTAAAGATTACCATTCCACAATATTCCACCTTCTGAAAATTCTACATGTTGCTTACCTGTAATAACCTCGCCTTTAGCTATATACTTGCCGTTGAGCGAGAAATCCACGATTGACGCACTGACGATACCTACTTGTACGTATGGTTCATTACCCTTATTGCACGGAGATATTACCGTTGTATTTTCTTGTTGTGGTCCATGAATTTTTTCTTTGACCAAACAGAATTCATCTGCAGACAATGATACTTCATGTAAAATGCCGACTACTTGTAATGGTGTTATTTCATCGAAATCGTCTTTACGTGGAGTTATAATGAGTCCGCACATATCCAATGCACCAGGACTTATGAGTTTTATATTTCCGTCTTGGGCATAATAACAGTCAGGACGGTGCTTTTTGCGTGGAAAGATTATGGAAAGACATTGTCCGTCAACCATCCAATTGACAATGTTCATCATTGGTTCGGACTGTCCATCTATCAGTGGAAGTGCATCGTAAACACGATTAAATAATATTTCGCCGGCATTTATGTTGTTACTTCTTATAAGTAAAGCAGGACATACCCAACCGCCTATTACCGATATATCATTATTGTCGTCGAGTGAATATATTTTTACGAGACTTCTCTGTAATTTCAGCCATGTTGTCTGTATTGGCAATATTCCGCTAGTCCCTGCTTGGAAGTGCATGTGGTCAGGTGCCGATGCACCACACTGCGGTCCATTATAGAATATTGTCATATCTGGATGCCTTGACAAAAAGAGCAGCATATTGGCATAATGTCCTTTTATCTGCTGAGGTTGATGTGTAGTGGACGGAATAGTGAAATGTACAGGTAGGATTGGATAAGGATTTACCAATACTTCGTATTCCCGACCGAAAAATGTTGATATTTGCTGGTCTGGACGATTATTCCGGCATAAGAAACATGGGCGTTTGCTTATTGCGTCTTTGCTTATTGTTGCTCCCGTTGAAATAATCCTAGCAGGGTTATATTGTAATTTAAGCGTTAATGGTGAATTTAAATTTGGACTCTGTTGATTCCCATTAATTGCAGTAATTTCATCAATAGAGACAGTGATATTTCTTGTTTTGACGTCTTGCAAATCACGGAAATTTTGTCTCGCCAAATCCCATGTTTCCATTTGGCGGTTGAAAAACCTACCAAGTGAATTGTTTTCAAGTATTCCCCCTTTGCCTGCGTTCATCTTTATACGGGCCATCAGTTCCATTGTACGCAGACGATCCTTATACAGGTTGTTGGCATTAACTTTATCCACGCTCAATGAAGAGTCGCTGTTACCTGACCAGCGACGGCAGAGATAGAGTTCTGAATATATACGGCCAATCCTAAATTTACGACTGAATGCGAGTCCGACAGCGTAATCTTCGCCGTAGCTGGTGTTGGGAAAACGAATCTGTCGCAATAGAGGAGTAAAGAAGGCTCTTGGTGCTCCTAATCCGTTTATGCGTAACGCGTTGTTGCATCCGTTTTTTTCTGTCCATTCCGCATGATTAATCAAGCCGGGTGGCAGTGTTTCCAGATCGAAATTGCACATCCTGTAACTGCCTACAACCATTGCTGCTCGTTGTTCGTAAAACGCATTGACAATGGTTTGCAATGTGTCGGATGAAGAATAGAGATCGTCGCTGTCAAGTTGAACAGCAAAGCGCCCACAACGTATGTCGTCCACGGCAACATTCCAACATCCTCCTATTCCGAGATTAGTACGTTGCGGTATGATATGGATAAGTCTCTCGTCATCGTAAGCGTCAAGAAGCTTTGTGGTCATGTCTGTTGAATGGTTGTCAACCACAATGACATTGTATTTAAATGTGGTTTTTTGTGCTAGCGCGCTATTGACTGCATCACAAATGGTTTTTTCCCTATTGCGTACAGGAATAACAACCGTGGCCTCCACATTGAAGTCTTGTTCTGCAAAATCCGGTTCAGCATAGCTTGATGTGTCAACAAGTGCACCTACGCATTCAAGATGAGCCGTTACAACTTGTTCCATTTCTATTTGGACATCGCGGTTTGCAGGATTAACATAGTCAAACTGTTTTATTCCACTTTCTCTACAGTCGATTTCTTCTTCTGTATATAGGTATTCGTTGATATGGAACAAACGTCCCTGCCGACTAAGGTAAAGCCATAATTCATACCAACCGGCATATTTGTAGTTGTTGTCTACAATATCGGCGCTAAAACTGCGTAATATCGATGATTTTGTCATAATTACAGAACCGAAGTCAAAATCATCGCGCAGGCTTCCTGTTTGCCAGTCTATTACCGGATGTGCTTCCGTAACTCCATTTTTTACAGACCATCTGTCAGCATAAACCATTGTCGCATCGGTCTCGGCTATTACGCGAGCCATGCGTTGTATAGAGTACTGACCAAGACTTACCGGAATATCGTTTAAAAATATTAACACGTAATCTGCTAGTGCGTTATCAGCAATACTACGCATTGTTAAAGACGATCTCATTCCGTCAGTAACAATAAACGAACAATCATCGGGTACGGCATTTTGAATGGCAAATTCCTGCGTTACGAGCAAATTAATGTGGCTTATCATCCTACTACCGCGAAGTTGTCGGAGTGTGTTGCTAATTGCATCAAAATTACAACACGGTATAAAGCAATCTATTGTTTCTAACATTGATTCTAGCAATTAATAAGTTCTCGTCAATTGATAAAGTTATAAGATGAAAGCGATAAGATTTTTATCTTCTGACTTTTTCACTTTTAAGACTTCTTTTTCCAAATACGACTGTTTCGGCAAGAAAATAATTAAAAAGGCCAGATATAAGTAGAGCCATAAGGTTGCATACAACTACGTTCCAACCAAATATTCTCTCAAAAAGTAACAAAAATGCCATTTTTACGGCAAAACCTAAAGCCGATGACAAATTGAACACTATAAAGCGCCTCCAAAAATCTGTTGCACAACGTTTCTCAATTCTACTTTTCCATATCCAGCAATATGAGCAAAGAAAATTACTCATAACCGCAAATTCAAACGAGATTATAGGCGAGATAATATAATCACCAATGTACGTATTGAAAATAAATGTCGAACATATCCATAAGATGAATGTGTCCACACCAGTACCGAATAATCTGCTTGCAACAAACTCAATGTATCGAAGCATATGTAATTTATTTATATTGTAAGAATCAGGAGCTGAACAAATTTAAGTATTTTAACTACTTGTTTATCATCTTATTATATGCATATATTGCTATGATCACTTAAATTCGTACAACTTCTGATTCTTCAATTATATAAAAATTCAGCAGTTATCTTTGATAATTATGAAATGATGTCTGTATAAATAATCCACCTACATGCTAACAACTTAATTTAATTGTCCGTATTATTATTTTTCTTGAGGGGATCTTGTTTTGATAATATTTCCTTGTCTTTGATAAACTGAATAGAGTAAGCCACAAACAGTAGCACAGCAATAATAAATCCGACAATATCTATTATGCCCAATTTAATTCCATAGAAATAATAATTTGCGCTGGACCATGGCATATACATGTAAAACGTATTAATTAAGATTACGATAAGACGAAACTCTGTCGGACCGAAACTACTGTAGGTCAGACGGAACTCACCTTTAAGGATGGCACCAATATAAGTATAAATAGATAAACATAAATATCCGGCTAATATCAACATTGCAATATCAAGCCTTAGCATAGGTGAAAGGCCAGCGCCTATACACATGATACAAATGGTAATGGCATCAAGCGTATGATCGATAAAAAAGCCATAAACAGGTCTTTGTGTATTACGTACACGAGCTAATGTACCATCAAGGCTGTCCCCATACCAATTTATCACAAGTCCTAATGAAGAAAGCCAAAGCCATTGGATATTCCAACATGACAATAAAAAACCAAGTGCACAGATTACCGCTCCACCGACACCTAAGAATGTCAACATATCAGATGTGACCCAACTAGGTTGTCTTTGTGCCAACCATATTAATATTCGTTTTTCTGCGGCATTAAGCAGTGAAGTCTGTATCCTTTGTGAAGTTTCTTTACCCATAGAATTTATTATTTGTTATAAGTTTGGTCTGCAAAGTTACAGCTTTATTACGAATTTTATACATTTATGTAAGTTAAAGTTGTTAAACCTAAAAATTTTGAATGAAATATATCGGTGAAACGCCTGTATAGTTAATAATAGTTAGTAAAATATTACTAGATCAAAGATTAAACATAAAAAACTCGTTTACATTTTGCTCATAAATAGTTTTCAAGTTTGTTTGTTGTAAGATTGTATTTTAATTATGTTTTGATTTATGATAAAAGCCAGGGCATGTCAGCCCTGGCTTACCTATTTTGTATTAATATGATTTTTTACTGATGCTGTTCTCTCAACAGGTCGTTAACTGTCTTAACAGGATTGAATGTAGAGAGCGGTACCTCGACAAATATTGTATTCCAATCGCTCATTGCTCCATTCCATAATCCTGGAAGTTCGAGCGCCTTGAGTTCACGACCGTTTTTGCTCTTTGAGCTAATGAATCCTGTTGTTTTGTCTACATATTCAGGCAGGTTAAAGGGCTTTCCTTTATAATCTTTAATGGCACATACCAAATCAACAGGATTAAAATGCGTTCCTTCGGCAAACATACGCATATATTCTGCGTTGTTTTTGTCAATTTGACTGCTTTCAAGGATCTGCAAACTTACAGTGCCGTCTTGGTTATAAGTGAGGAACGGACCACCTCCAGGTTCACCGACATTCTTTACAACTCCGCATACACGCATCGGACGGTTTAGCTTGCTACGCAGGTATATTACGAGCTCTGCATCTTCAAGTTGCTTTATGTCAGACTTGCGACAGCATAAGTCATGCTGAACGAAATGTATCATGTCTTCAAGCTGCTTATGAGTGTATTCGCCGGTGTCAAGCAGACGTAAATATTCAAATGCTCTGGCCTGCATGGTAACAAGTATGCCAGCTATGAGCTGTTTGTACGTTACTGTGTCGTCCTTTAAGCGGTCTGGCACAACGTTGTCGATGTTTTTAATGAATACAATATCGGCTTCGATGTCGTTGAGGTTTTGTATAAGTGCTCCATGTCCACCCGGACGGAACAGCAAAGTATTGTCGTTGTTGCGGAATGGTGTGTTGTCCGGGTTTGCGGCAATCGTATCCGTACTCGGCTTTTGTTCAGAGAAAGTAACATCGTAACGTATTCCGTATTTTTCGGCATACAGAGCGCATTTTTCGTCAACTTTTTTCTTAAACAGTTCACGGTGTTCGTGGCTTACTGTGAAGTGGATGTGGGCTTCACCTCCACATGCGGCGTACAAGGCACCTTCTACCAAATGCTCCTCAAGTGGCGTGCGTGGTCCTTCCGGATATTTATGGAACAGCAACAGGCCTTTGGGTAACTGACCATAATTCAATCCTTTGGACTCGAGCATATTTGCTACAACAGCTTTGTATTGTCCTTCAGATATGAGGGTTGGTATGTCCTTACCTTCATTCTTGATACAAGTTGAGTTCAGTTCTTCATAGAATGCGAAATTCTTGATATTAGCAAAATACTTCTTTTCAAAGTCTGTCTGTGGCTCGTCGTTGTCGCCGTTAAGAAATGCGAACATGTCCTTGAACATGCGGCTGGCTGCACCGCTGGCAGGTACGAATTTAACAATCTTCTTGTCTCCTCCTGCCTTGTATTCATTCCATGCGTTAACGTATTTCGAGCGCTCGTTGTCGGTTGGTGCTACAATACCGCGTCCTATTCCGGCTGCTGCTTCTATGCGTAAAAATGGGAAACCTTGTTTGAACTGCTCAAGTTGGTTTTCCACCTGAGCTTCGCTTATGCCTTTGCCGGCAATTTGTTTTAAGTCTTCTTGTGATAACATAAGTATTGTTTTTATCAGGTTATAGTTGTGTTTTTAAGGTTGTTTCCAATCGTGAGGCACAATAATCGTGTTTTTAATCTGTACATATTTCATGCCTCTTGGTTCTTTATTGCAAAAGTAACGTTTTTCCTTTAAAAAACGAGCTCTCAGACATTAAAAAGTTATTACTTTTTGCAATAAAACTTAGATTTCTTATTTTCTATTGTTCAAAATTAAGGTTTCTCGGAAAAAATAAGTAAGTTTGCATCCGATGAACAGACTCATATTTACACGAAAGGAACTAAGCGATATCTTCAGTTATACAAGGAAACTGAGGACTAAAATCAGCATGCTTGCCGAAGCGGATGATGAACATAAAGTTATTTCGTATGTAACAAAGGCTATCAGGTCCGGTTCCATCAGCAGGGACGTATTCGGACTTAATCCTGTTTTGTCTGCCTTGCAAACGGCCGTGATTGCCGTTGATGAAATCGGGCTTAAACGTGACGGAGTTATTTCTATTCTTTTGTATGCTGTTGCCGAAACTGATGAAGCAGGATTGGAAAGCATACGGCGCGACTTCGGAGATAATGTGGCACGCATCATTCATGGACTTGGAAAAATACAGGAACTTTACAAGATGAATCCCATTATCGAGAGTGAGAATTTCCGTAACTTGTTACTCTCGTTTGCCGAGGACATGAGAGTGATCCTAATAATGATTGCCGATCGCGTAAACCTTATGAGACAGATAAGGGATACAGAGAACCTTGAGGCAAAAACGGAAGTAAGCCAGGAGGCGAGTTACTTGTATGCACCTTTGGCTCACAAGCTGGGTCTGTACAAATTGAAGAGCGAGTTGGAAGACCTCAGCCTGAAGTATCTTGAGCACGATGCTTACTACATGATAAAGGACAAGCTCAATGCCACCAAAAAGAGCCGTGATGCTTATATTGAACGCTTCATAGCACCGATAGATAAAAAGCTGAAGGATGCAAAGCTCAAATTCCACATGAAAGGACGTACCAAGAGTATACACAGCATCTGGCAGAAGATGAAGAAACAGCAGTGTGGTTTCGAGGGCGTTTACGATCTTTTTGCAATACGTATAATCCTTGATTCGCCGGTTGAGTTGGAGAAGGTGCAATGCTGGCAGGTGTTTGCAATAATAACAGACATGTACCAACCTAATCCGAAACGCATGCGAGACTGGTTGAGCGTACCAAAGTCCAATGGGTACGAGAGCCTGCATATAACTGTACTAGGTCCGGAGAACAAGTGGGTTGAAGTGCAGATACGTACGGAGCGAATGGATGAAATCGCCGAACGTGGACTGGCCGCCCACTGGCGTTACAAGGGCGTAAAAGGCGAAAGCGGTCTTGATGAATGGCTCAACAGCATCCGCACAGCTTTGGAAAATAAGGATGACCTGCAAGTTATCGACCAGTTCAAGATGGATCTGTATGAAGACGAAGTTTTCGTATTCACTCCTAAAGGCGACCTGATGAAGTTTCCTAAAGGTGCAACCGTGTTGGACTTTGCTTATCGGATACACTCAAATATAGGCAATCACTGCGTCGGAGCCAAAATCGGCGGCAAGGTTGTAACTTTCCGTTATGTGCTGAAGAATGGCGACCAGGTTGAAGTCATGACATCGACCACGCAAAAGCCAAAACATGAATGGCTTAACATAGTCAAGACAAGTAGGGCAAAGGCTAAGATACGTATGGCTTTGAAAGACCAGACTGTGAAGGATGGAGCCTATGCCAAGGAAATGTTTGAGCGCAGACTGAAGAACAGGAAAATAGAATTTGAGGAAAGTGCAGTATCACACTTAATAAAGAAGCTTGGCTTTAAAGAGGCCAACGACTTTTACCGTAAGATTGCTGACGGAACGTTAGACGTCAACCAAGTAATTGACAAGTACCAGGAGTTACAGCAACATGACGCTAATGTAAGCTTGCAGCAGCAGTCACGCAGTGCTGAGGGTTTCAGTTATGAGAATCCCAACGAAGAAATAGCACGCTCAAGTGACGATGTGCTTGTTATTGACAGGAATCTGAAAGGGCTTGATTACAGCTTGTCAAAATGCTGTAATCCGATATACGGTGATGATGTCTTTGGTTTTGTGACTGTCAGTGGCGGTATAAAGATACACCGTAAAGACTGTCCGAATGCTCCGGAGTTGCGTAAACGTTTCGGGTATAGGATTGTGAAGGCAAAATGGAGCGGAAAGGGAAATTCGCAGTATTCGATTACGTTACGAATAATTGGCAATGACGATATCGGTATCATTAACAATATAACGAGCATAATATCAAAAGAAGAGAAAATAATAATGCGTAACATCAATATCGATAGTAATGACGGACTTTTTAGCGGTAATCTTACTGTTAACGTTGAAGATACTTCACGCCTTGAACAGCTTATAAAGAAGATACGTAATGTTAAAGGTGTGAAGCAGATCATAAGGATATGATGCGGGCTTTGCCATTTCTAATAATCAGTGACGGTGTTAGATATTGATTAAAAGGCGAATTTTTAAAGTAAAATAAAAGGCGTCCTTTCGCATTGCGAAAGGACGCCTTTTGGCATGTAAAAGATGACCTTTTGGCGTGCAAAAAGTCATCTTTTACAACTTAGTCTTTTGAATGTATTCTTTTCGTTATATATTGTGACTGTCAACAGTGTTTGTCCCTCAATTTAAACAGGAATTTGTTCGCATTCTTTAAGCCATAATGTTGACGATGCATCGCTTGGCATACGCCAGTCTCCTCTCGGGCTAAGGCTTACGCTGCCGACCTTGGGACCATCCGGTAGGCATGAGCGTTTAAACTGCTGGCTGAAGAAACGTCGCAAGAAGATAGTGAGCCACTTCTTTATTGTTGCATCATCATAAAAAGTAGTTCCGTTATTGTTGCCGTTGAAAGCTTTGCTTGCCAACATGAATATTTTTAAAGGCCTGAATCCAAAACGTAGGACGTAGTACAAGAAAAAGTCGTGTAGTTCGTATGGGCCTACAAGTTCTTCTGTCTTTTGTCGTATATTACCGTCTTCGTCTGCGGGGATGAGCTCTGGACTTACAGGGGTATCTATAATGTCTAGGAGTGTTTCACGTGACGTGTCATCAACACTTTCTGCAACATACTGGACAAGATGCCTGATCAATGTTTTTGGTATGCCTGCATTAACCCCATACATGCTCATGTGGTCTCCGTTATATGTGGCCCACCCTAGCGCTAATTCTGACAGGTCGCCTGTACCTATGACAAGACCGCCAAGTTGGTTGCCCAAGTCCATTAGTATCTGCGTACGTTCGCGTGCCTGGCTGTTTTCGTACGTAACATCGTGTACAGACATGTCATGCCCGATATCTTTGAAATGCTGTTCAACAGCGGCAGATATGCTTACTTCACGGATTGTAACGCCAAGGCTTTCCATCAACGTCACGGCATTGTTGTGAGTCCTGTTTGTTGTACCGAATCCCGGCATGGTAACTCCGACTATGCCTTTTCGGGACCATCCAAGTTTATCGAATGTCTTAACGCATACGAGCAAGGCAAGTGTGCTGTCTAGGCCGCCGCTTATACCTAAGACTACTGTTTTACAGTTTATGTGTACAAGACGTTTGGCCAAACCTGCCACCTGTATTGAGAATATCTCGTTACAACTTGTTCCCATATCTTCCTGTCCAGGAATAAATGGATGGGGATCAACATCCCTGATTAGTTCGAAGTCACGCTGGGCGACTGTTGTGTGTGCGTTTACTATTCGTGCATCGTGTTCACGCTGTGCATTTACGTATGTACTGTTGTTACGGCGTTCACTTCTCAGTTTCTCTATGTCAATTTGTGATATAATTACCTGTGGCTTGAAACTGAAGCGTTCGCCTTCGGCGAGCAATTGTCCGTTTTCATAAATGAAGGCATTTCCAGTGTAAACCACGTCTTGCGAACTTTCTCCGAAGCCGCATCCGCTGTAAATGTAACCTGAAATCGTACGTGCGCTTTGCTGTGAAAGCAGGCTCTTCAAATATTTGTGTTTGCCTATTAGTTCGTCGCTTGCTGAAAGGTTGAATGTCATGTCTGCACCGGCAAGTGCCAGTCTGTTGCTCGGTGGTGCAGGTGCCCATACGTCCTCGCATATTTCAATGCCAAATAATACACCGTCACACGTCTTGAACAGTGTCGGCTGAGGTGTCACAAGAATCTTATTACCAGCAAAACGGATTTCAGTCGGTTGTAGGTCTTGTGATGAAGCAAACCAACGCTTCTCGTAAAACTCGCTGTAATTAGGTAAATACGTTTTAGGTATAAGTCCCAGTAAATCGCCTTTTTGGATAACCGCCGCACAATTAAGGAGCATGTCGCCTACTACTACAGGCAAGCCTACAATGCTGATTATGTCAAGGTTTCTTGTAAAGTCAAGCAACATCAGCATTGATGCTTCAACTTGTTCAAGCAACAACGATTGGCGGAACAAGTCTTGGCACGAGTAACCAGTAATGCAAAGTTCCGGGAAAACGATGATTTCCACACCTTTACCTTCAGCCTGTGCTATGATATTCTCAATTTGCAGCGTATTGTATTCACAATCAGCTACTTTGACCGCTGGTACTGCGGCTGCAACTTTTACGAATCCGTTTTGCATATATCCGTTTATTATAACTTACTGATTCTGATAATCTAAACTATTTTATTGTAATTTGCGTGGCGCCATAGCCATATTCCTGGAATGATGCGTCCTGATAAGGATATTTCTTGTATCGGTAGTTAAGCTCATGTATTATGGCATGGCGGAGCACGCCTTCACCTTTACCATGTATGAATATCAGCTTCGTCCCTATTTTATTCTTATATTCATCAATTGTCTTGCGGAATACGTCGAGCTGATGATTTAGTATGTCTGTCGCAGACATTCCTGCTGTCGTTTCAAGAAGTTCGCTTGCATGTAAATCGACAACTACCGGTTCGTCTTTTGAATGTGGCTTTCTTGCTGGTTGATGCAAGTTTCTTTTATTGTCGTCGGAAACTTTGCGTGCCATTTCCTGTTTTAGCTTCTTAGCATCAATGACAAGCGGAAGCACAGGCTTGTCGTTTTCGATTACCGGGTATATTAAAGCCGTTTGCTCAAAGAAATCGTTGACTTGGAACGTATGTAGTTTGTAGAATTTTACAGTATCAATACGTATTTGCACATCAACTGCCGGCTTTATTATAAATGTTTTTTTACGTTTATAAGCTATTAATTGCACAGCTACACGCTCAATTTCATTCAATGCCTCGTGGTCGAACTCCTCGATAAATAACTTGGTGTTAGGCTCGATTTCACCAGCAGACCTAAGGTTCCAACCTGCACTTTCAGCTGAAAGGTATGTGTAGTTAATATAATAATTACTGTCGTTTACCAGATAAGTCTCAAACTTGGATTTTGTCAACTCTTTACTGTCAATCGGCACAAATGCAAGATATACTGACAAGGCGTCTCCCCCTTTGCGCTCTTCCGGTTCGGCTTTGAAGGTGACAGGCCTGTCGGCCGGGTCGTAATCTTCCTCAACCTTTTTGGATGCTGGCTCTGATGCTATTTTTATGTTATAATCATCTGTGTCGACAACGACAACGTCGTTAATGCGTACTGGAATTTGAAAACCGTCTTCGTCTTCAACTAAAACAATATTCTTGTCTTGGAAGCCGGCAACAATGCCACCACCAGTTTCACTTAAAAATCTGACTTTATCTCCTATTTTCATATTCTTGAATATTTACCAAACTGATTTACAATTAAGTTTACGGGATTAGCAGCGAACTGTCTCCGTAGCTTAAGAAGCGGAATTTGTGTGACAGCGCATAGTCATATATCTTACGCCAATCTCCATTTACAAAAGCGCTGACAAGTAATAGCAACGTGCTTTGTGGCTGATGGAAGTTTGTTACGAGCATCTTGACTATTTTATATTTATAACCTGGTGCTATTATTATTTGTGTACTGCCATGGAACGTATTTATTTCGTTTCTGTCAAGATAATCTATTATGTTCTGTAAGGCTTCAACGGGAGAAAGCTCCGGGCATGTGTCGTAAGGTTCCCATTGGTTTATATGAAGTTGTTCTTCCGTTGCATTGGGATTAATGCCTAAACGTACTCCGACATAATATAAGCTTTCCAAAGTGCGTACACAAGTAGTGCCAACTGCAATTGCGCATGCGTTATGCTGTATTAGTTTTTTTATTGTGTCACGGCGCACGCTTATGTATTCGGTGTGCATGTCGTGTCCGGAAATTTCTTCACTTTTAACAGGTTTGAATGTTCCGGCACCTACGTGCAATGTCAGCTCTTCACGTTCAATTCCTTGTTTATCAATTGAACATAACACTTCATCGGTAAAATGCAGTCCTGCAGTCGGAGCAGCAACGCTACCTTTAATTTTTGCATAAACGGTTTGATATGTGACTTTATCGCTCTCTTGCGTTTCTCTATTCAAATATGGTGGAATTGGCAATTCTCCGACATTCTCAAGGATATCAGTAAATGTTATTTCTTCATTATCCCATGAAAAGTCAATCCAATGACTTGTACCATGCTCTTCTCGCCTGGTGGCAGTAAGCGTAACGTTTTGTCCATTTATATTGAATGTGCGTTTCAGTGAACTGTCTTTCCATTTTTTCAAATTTCCAACCAAGCAAAGCCATGAACACTCGTGGGTAGTTTGGAACATCAATTCATAGTCTGATGGTCGTGTTGGCTCAAGTAAAAAAACCTCAATCAAAGCACCGGTTTCTTTCCTAAAGTGTATACGGGCTTGGATAACACGAGTATTGTTGAATATCATCAACGCTCCTTTTGGCAAATATTTTGCTATATTGAAGAACTTGTCTTCAGACACGTTCCCCTTATCGTATATCAGAAGCTTGCTATGGTCACGCTGAGCTATCGGGAATTTGGCTATATTCTCTTCAGGTAAATCGTAATTATAATCTTTAATTTGAATATGTTTTGTGTCCATATATAAAAACAAGATGTATTAAAATATCAACGACTTAATTATTGCATATAATAATGTTACCACTAAAACAGATAATACTATATCAATGTCCATTTGGTTATAACCCGTGGATGTGTATTTTGATGATATGTAATTAAAATCCGAGTGTATGTGTAAATAGGATTTTATATATATGTAATATACAAACGCTCCTACAAATCCACCCCATAATATACCTACTAAAATATCGCTTGGATAATGGACTCCTAGATACAGACGTGTCCAGCAATTAAGTAAGGACCATATAATCATTGCCACGACGAACTTGCAGTTGCGTACCAACAACGAGAAAAAAACAGCTATGCAAAATGTATTTGAAGCATGAGCGGAAAAGAAACTGAATTGGTTTTCCCGGATATTATTGACAACGTCGAGTGAATATTTTATTGCAGGGTCATGGGTCGGACGTAAACGGCCGACCATAGGTTTGACAATGAAATCAACAACACCGTCTGATATCAGCATGCACAAACATACGCAACCGATGACAAGCATTATTTGCTTCATCGTTTCGTTATTCTTTATTACTATATACAAAAGAGAAAGATATAGTGGAATCCATGTTAACCCTGAAGTGAGTGTCACGACAAGGTTATCTAAAAACAAAGAGTCGCTTCCATTAAAAAATACAAGAAGATTCCTGTCTATCTCGATTAACGTATGCATTATCCAATCCTATATTTTTTTCTAAATAGGTTTTTATATTCGTTCAATTTGTGATGTCAAAATCCAACCCTCCCGTCCGTCTTCTAACTTCACAAGTTTCCAATCTTTCATCGTATCGTCTACTATCTCAATTTTTGTTCCTTCATGAATGATAGTGCTGTATTCACTGTTCGCTACAGGTGTCTTTTTTAAAGAAGCTGAAGGTGAAACAACGATAGCACCTGTATTCCGTGTCAATATGCATTTTTGTTCGTATGCAAAAATATTACTTAAAATAAAAAGAAATACAAATATTACAGCACCGTAGAAGCCCAACTTTCTTAACAATACTTTATTGCCAAACAAATAACAGAGTATGAGAAGAAGTGCTATGGCAATACTGATTATTGCAGTACGTGCCCAACCGTCCACACTTGTAAAATTAACTAGTGATTTGTACCATGTTACAAAAAACATTTCAGATTTAGGAGTTATCTTGTCAATGGTTTTTGAACGCGCCATTTGTAAATTAAACCTTATGTCCTCATCACCAGGTGAAAGTAATAATGCACGTTCATAGTTCAGCACAGCTCTTGTAATATTATCTGTACGGTAATATGAGTTCCCGAGATTAAAATACAAGTCAGCACTAGGGCCTTGTTTCAACAATTCTTCATAGTCTCTGATTGCTTGTTGATAGTTGCCTTTCTTGTATTCGTCATCCGCGTTTTTCTTTGTTATTGCATTAGCGGAAAGTGGGAGACATATAAATATGATGGCAATAAAAATAAAATTTCTCTTGCCCTTTTTTATTCCTTTCAACACGTCTTCTATCTTTATTATTGCTGTCATTGCAGCTTCAAATGTTTGATTCATATTACCTTTGACGTCTCCTGGAGCGTAACGGTTGTATTCACATTCGTCAACAGCCTGTATGAACATTGCTATTGTCTTTTCATCTACATTTTTTTGAGCAAGTTTTTCTGCAATATTTTCTTTTGACAGTTCTTCAACGTTAATGTTTAACTTGTCTCCGACATAACCCCATAAAGCTTTGAGAACTTCATCGTAAAATTGATCATGCTCGTTTCTTAACATCAATGTACTTGCATATCTCAAACGTCTTGTTGCAACACGATTAGCTTTTTTAATCTTTAATTTAGTGACATCAGCATTATCTATTGCACGTTTGCGGAAAACAAGAAGTATTCCGACGAATAAGATGAACAAGATGGACAAAATAGTCCAATATGAAGCAGAACCATAGAAAATGTTATGAACGTCCTGAATATCATAATTCCCTTCTTTTATTGAATGTATGTCTTTATCTTTCAGGCTGCTATAGTCTATTGACGTATTAACACTCCCATTTCCTTTTGCAACATCCAAGTTGAACGATTGTGTCTTAATCGTTTTATAAGCGTTGGCTTCAATATCGTAATACACAAATTCAACTGCAGGAATAACATATTTGCCTTGATTTCGCGGAACTGCTAGGAAATCATATATCATATTTCCTTCAACTCCATTTGTGGTAAGTTTGGTCTTATCTGTTATCTTAGCATCATATTTGTCAAAGTCCTTAGGAAATCTGATTATAGGTTGCTTTATTAATTTTAAATTGCCAATACCTCCAACAACAACACGAACAGTAATAGGATCATTTGCCTTTACTTCATTCTTATTAATTTGTGCACTTATATTAAATTTACCTACTCCACCTGAAAAGTTTGCAGGCCGCTTGGGCAATGGGTCGACTTGGATTGTCATTCCTGGAGCTTTAATCGCACGTTTTACTTCTATATATCCAGAACCTCCATTTAAAAATGCCTCAAAAGGATCAACATTTCTATTTTGTTGTATGACTGTGCCATTAAATGTAATGCTTGGAATTTCTAGTTTTCCTGTCATCTGAGGATACATTACGTACTGGCTCCAAGTTACACAACGATATGGCCTGCCATTTACACGTTCAATGTGAAAGGATTTTTGTTGAGGTAACGGAATTTCTTGTGTATGGAAACCAGTTAAGTCTGGCATCTTACCTTCAAGTTGTGTTAAATCGACAAGGGTGTACACCTTATATGTTAATAATACAGGCTCTTGTTCATGAACACGACGTTTATTAGCACTCACTTTAATAAACAAGTCACGACCGTTTATTGGCGTACCAGCGTCGCGAAGGTGAGGTTGGTTATCTGATTCATCATGCATCTGTGGTGCACCTCCGTTATTTTGACTCTCTCCGGTAACTTTTACTCTCGCCGCCTTGGATGACATGCGTTTACCGTTTACATTAATATGTGCAGGTGGAATAGTAAAGACTCCGTTTTTAGATGCACACAAGATGAATGTGTAAGTTATAGAAGATGTGCTGCTTGTGTGACCGTTCACCATTTGGAAGCTTGATTGCGATGACGTATAAGGCCCCGTTATTATTTCCAATTCTTCAGGAATATTCCCTATTCTAAAGTCTTTTGCATTTTGTGTGTTTACTGTATATGTAAGTCTGAAATTTTCGCCAACAGAGACTTGTGACGGCACATTTACGACAAACCTCTGAGCATGAGCAAATGTCATCCATGCCAACATAAGATGTAAAAGGATATAAAATCGTTTCATACCTAACATTCCCCAATGAGTTATTTACCAATTCTTTTCGCTACTCTTTCGTGAACCAGGCTTTTGCATTGCTTTTTTCAAACGTTGCTGAGTCATTTTTTCATTTTGAATAGCTGCATTTATAAGCTGTTCAGCATTTTCTTTGCTTATCTGCTCTTTAGGTTGTTGCTGCTTATTTTGTCCTCTTTCCTTATCGTTGTTTTTATCTTTATTGTTTTGCGACTTATTGTCTTCATTCTTCTTATTGTTATTATCTTTGTTTTTATTGTCCTTATTGTTTTTTTGCAATTTCTTGCATAGTGCTAGATTATAGCGTGTTTCGTTATCTTTGGGATTATTACGTAGCGATTGTTCGTAAGCTTTTATTGCATCACCATACATTTGGTGATTTTGGCAAATTACACCAATATTATGATATACACTCGCCAAACGTATTTTGTTCTTTTCTAATTTCGCTGCTTTTTGATATTGTACGATTGCAGCAGAATCTTTATTCTGCATCATCAAAGCACATCCTAAATTATATATTGCCTGTGGATTTGATGGATTCTTTGATACTGCTTTCCTATATTGAATTTCGGCTTTGTCATATTGCTGCTTGCCAAACATACGGTTGCCATAACGTACAAATTGACGATCCGTCTGCGCATCTGCAATTATTGCTATGCACAGAAATAGCATTGTAAATATTATATGCTTAGTGTTTCCTAATCTCATCTTATCAGAAATTTATTTAAAGAGTTTTATCTTTTTAAATAAAGGACTTTTAGTCTCCAATATTAAAGCTTCAATAACCAATACTATAATCAGCAATATTCCTACAGCTTGGAATTGTTCGTCGTATTCACTGTAAACGGCATTCATGATTTCGCCTTTTTGCAATTTAGCGATTTCGTTGTCTAACTGTTTTTGTGCAATATTAGTATTGTCTACATGGATATACGCTCCACCGCCAGCTTCTGCCACTTGTTTACACATACTTTCGTTTAAGGCAGACATAACTTCCTGACCGCTTCTGTCTTTCATATACCCACCGTCAACGTTAGGTATTGGTGAACCTTTTGGCGAGCCAACTCCCAAGACGAATACCCTCATTCCTTCTTTCTTTGCTTTTTTAGCTGCTTCTATCGCACCACCTTCATGATCCTCTCCATCTGTTATTACTATTATTGCACGTCCGATGTTTTCTTGTTTGGTGAAACTTTTTGAACTAAGCTCTATTGCATCACTTAAATTTGTTCCTTGGGCTGCGATGAGTGATGGTTCTATGTTTTGTAGAAACATTTTAGCCGATACATAGTCGCTTGTTATCGGTAATTGTACAAAGGCATCACCAGCAAAAACAATAAGACCAACCTTGTCATTTGTAAAATTGTCAACAAGGTTTTCAATCAGCATTTTGCTCTTATCCAATCGAGAAGGAACTACGTCTTCAGCCTTCATGGAGTTACTGATGTCTAATGCCAAAATTACCTCTATACCCTGACGTTGTTCCTGATTTATTTTCGTACCCATCTGAGGACGTGCCAATATTACAATCAGCAGTGCCACAGCTACTATGGTTAACCAAAACTTGGCTTCATTCCTTGTTTTTGAAACATCAGGCATGAGTGCTTGTAATAATTGGACATCACCAAATTTCTTAAGCTGCTGCTTGCGCTTTTTTAGTCCCAACATCCTTATGGCAATAAGGATTGGAACTATTATAAGCAAATACAGATATGCAGGGTCTTCAAATCTGAACATACTATCTTATGTTTATTCTAATATATTATGGTATTCTACGGAACACGACAAGTTTAAGAATTATCTCGAGCAACATCGTTATAAATGCAGCTAAAGCAAATGGCTGATATGCGTCATAACGCTTAGAGAATTTCTTTACATCCATTTTTGTTTTTTCCAATTTGTCTATGTCATCATAAATCTTTTTCAATTCCGCTGTATTCGTTGCACGGTAGAAATGCCCACCAGCTGTTGATGCTATTTCGCTTAAAGTTTCTATATCTATGTCTGCACGCATGTTTACATATTGTGTCGTGCCACCAACTTGCATCGGATAAGGAGCCATCGTCTTGCTTCCTATTGCAATAGTGTATACGCGTATTCCAAAGCTTTTGGCTATATTAGCGGCTGTTAATGGTGATATGTCTCCCATATTATTACTACCATCCGTCAATAAGATTACAACCTTGCTTTTTGTCTTACTGTCTTTCAGGCGTCCTACGGCATTGGCTAGCCCCATTCCTATCGCAGTTCCGTCCTCGATAAGTCCTCTTGCAGCAATATCCGTCCTGACGTTTTGCAGCAAATTAATAAGCGAGTTATGGTCGGTTGTCATCGGGCATTGGGTAAATGCCTCACCCGCAAAGATTGTCAATCCAATATTATCATCGGGTCTGCCAGAGATAAATTCAGATGCTACACTTTTAGCAGCTTCTATTCTATTTGGTTTCAAATCTTCGGCAAGCATACTCGTTGAAACGTCCATGGCCAACATAATGTCTATGCCTTCGACCGTACGTTTACCCCAACTATTATATGTTTGCGGACGTGCAAGTATTATGACAACAAGTACAAACGTTACTACACGCAAAAATGCCGGCAGCCACATAAGACGTACGCGCAAACTACGCGGGGCGTACTGGTAAGCGAAAGTATCGCTCATCTTTATTGTCGGCTCGCTTTTCTTCCTGTATAGTAGATACCATATAAAATAAGGTATTAACAATAACAGTAACAGAAAATATTCTTTATTGGCAAATTCCATAGTCTAAAATCTTCTATATCAGCAAATACGCCTGGTATACAACATAAGCAAAGAGCACGACGCCGATGACTGACAGTGCGATTACCGTACCTTTTAACATAGTGCGCGAACGCATTTTCATCTTATCGGCTTCTGTCAGATCTGGTTCAACACGCTCGATTGTTGGTTGGTTTTCCAGTTTTGTCGTATTAATGAACTCAACGGCGTTGACGAGATTTGCATCATTCTCGTTTATCAGTGTGGAATATTTTGCGAATTTAACCAAATCTGCAGTCATGAATAGTTCTTTCAGTTCGTCTATCATGGTTTTATCCGCCTCTTGTTGCAGGCGTGTAATGATTTCCGAACTAGTCATTTCCATGGCATTGAATCCAAACCTTGCTTTTATATATTTCCTTATTACGTCAGTAAGAAGAGTGTAATATGTCTTTTGGTCTTCAGATACTGACATTTTATTTTCCTTGATCTGTTCAATTTCCTTTAATGCCTTTTGGTGAGGAGGCAACTTTTTAACCATGCGTATTTTAACTATCACAGGCTTATTCTCTTTCAGTCTTGTCCACAGGTAATATGTTAAAACACACATTAATACCCATACAACGCTCAACCAAAATGTAGATTCCCATTCGCTCCACTCGAAGGGGTTGTTCTGTACACCTTTAGGCGGATAGAATTTTTCAGGATGCAACGTATCAACTGGTACTGTCAACACTTTCAATGCCAGGCTTTTACTTTTATATTCCTTGCCATCGACTTTAACCTTCATTGGTGGAAGATAATAAAGGTTTTCATCGAATGATGTCAACGTGTATCTTTTTGTAATCTTAACAAGTCCGTTATCCAGTTTGGAAGTGTCAGCATCTGTATTTTGCAGGACTTCCACCCCCGGCGTAATATATTGCGACGGCTCGTATTCTGGCATTTTGACGTTGGCGCCCTTCTTCGCCGTAACGCTTAGAGTTACATTTGTCTGCTCACCGATCAAAATTTCAATCGAATCTATTTTCGATTCGACAAAAACTTGAGCCTGCAAGCATAAAACGCATGTTATAAGTGATATTATGCAAATAATCCTTCTCATTGTTATTTATGTGTGTGCAATTCAATTATTTTAAATTTTGCACTGTCGCTTCATTCACTTAATCAACCTTAGGTTTTATCAGTTCAGGCATAACACCTTATCTTCTCATGGCAAATAATTGCATCAACGCCTTCACGTAATCCTGGTTGGTAGCAATGGACACGTTGTCAACATTGCTCTTGTTGAATACACTTGCAAGTGTCTTTTGCCTGTTCAACCAATATGCATGGTGTGCGTTGCGGAGCCTCTTGTCGCTTGTGTCTATATACATCTCATGACCGGTTTCGGCATCAAGGACCTTCATCAGTCCAACATTTGGAAGCGACTCTGCGCGTGGGTCGTAGACCTGTACGGCTACAACGTCATGCTTGCGGTTGCATATCGTAAGGGCGTCGGCAAAATCATTTTTAGTATAGAAATCACTCATTAGAAAAGCCGTACATCTGCGCTTCAATGCACCTGTTAAGAACTCCACGGCCATTTTTACGTCAGTCTTCCGGCTCTCCGGATGAAAATCCAACATTTCGCGTATAATGAACAAGATATGCTTGCGTCCTTTCTTAGGCGGTATGTATTTTTCAATCTTGTCTGAGAAAAATACAACCCCTATCTTATCGTTGTTCTGAATGGCACTGAAAGCCAACGTTGCAGCTATTTCAGTTGCCACTTCGCGTTTTGTCGCATTCTGTGTCCCGACGTCAAGAGAGCCACTCACGTCAATGAGCAACATCACTGTCAGCTCGCGCTCCTCTTCATACACTTTGACGTATGGTTTGTGGAAACGGGCCGATACGTTCCAGTCGATATCCCTTATGTCGTCTCCATACTGGTATTCACGCACTTCGCTGAATGCCATTCCACGTCCTTTAAACGCAGAATGGTATTGCCCCGCGAAGATGTTGTTACTCAGTCCCCGGGCTTTTATCTCGATTTTGCGAACCTTTTTCAGTATTTCTTGGGTATCCATCAAGGAACCTCCACCTTATTTATAATGTCACTAACAATCTCTTCACTCGTAACGTTTGTTGCTTCAGCCTCGTATGAGAGGCCTATTCTGTGGCGGAGAACGTCATGAGCCACAGCGCGTACATCTTCGGGAATCACATATCCGCGGCGTTTGATGAATGCGTATGCCCGTGATGCTTTTGCCAGGTTGATGCTGGCACGAGGACTACCGCCGAATGTTATAAGGTCTTTAAGCTGTGCCAGGCCGTAACGTTCGGGATAGCGCGTTGCAAAGACCAAATCGGCAATATATTGTTCAATTTTTTCGTCGATATATACTTTTCTGACTACTTCGCGTGCAGTTATGATTTCATCGGCTGTTATTACAGGCACAACTTCAGGTAGCGATCCTTGCAAGTTCTCACGTATGATGAGTTTTTCCTCTTCAAGAGTCGGGTAGTCAATTATTACTTTCAACATGAAACGGTCAACCTGTGCTTCAGGCAGCGGATATGTACCTTCCTGCTCGATTGGGTTTTGGGTTGCCATTACAAGGAACGGTCGTGGCAGGTCAAAAGTTTCACTGCCTATCGTGACTTGGTGTTCCTGCATCGCTTCAAGCAGGGCACTCTGCACTTTTGCTGGTGCACGGTTGATCTCGTCAGCTAAAACAAAATTTGCGAAGACCGGTCCTTTCTTTACCTGGAATTTCTCATCTTTCTGCGAGTAAATCATAGTACCGGTTACGTCAGCCGGCAACAAGTCGGGAGTAAACTGAATCCTGCTATATTTTGCATCTACAAGTTGCGCAAGTGTTTTTATCGCTAAAGTTTTTGCCAAACCTGGTACACCTTCGAGAAGGATGTGGCCGTCACTTAAAAGTCCTATGAGCAATGTATCGACCAAATGCTTCTGACCAACTATGACGCGGTTCATTCCCAATGTCAGGTTTGAAACGAATGCACTCTTCTGCTCTATCAAGATATTCAGTTCACGGATATCTATTGATTCTGCCATAATTCTTCTAATTTATTATTCCACTTTTTGAATTTAAGCGCAAAAATACTACTTTATGGAGTTTTGGACTAAATTTTGAGACTAAATAATATTAAAATAAGTCACCTATACACTTATTTAACGGCAGTTCAATTATTTTTTATTCGAATTGTGGTCATAAATGATGGGGCGTTATGATTTTCAGGTAGATGAATATAGGTACTTGACAGATAGGGCTTGTTACTTTTTTATAATATAAAACTGATTTATCACATGATAATTTTGATGCTTGTTAATTTAAGGTTACTGGAATAAAATATTAAGTTGGGTCGCAATAAATATTATATTGAAATAATTAATTTTATATTGCTTATTATCAGACTGTTATAAATATTAATAGCTCAAATATTTCAACCATGATTCTTATGAGTTTCAAGAGATTACTTTTTAATGTGCGAAAGGATGCCTCTTGTCTCCTGATAGGTTGTTTTTTGTAAGCTGAAAGGTTACCTGTCGCATTTGATACGGTTTTCAATGAATTTCTATCGATTAATTCTTCAATTGGAAGCTTAATAATGTTAGAGTTTTGTGGCTATATTATGAAAATAATAAAAATGATCGGCTTTTATTGGAGATTATGATTAATTACTTATATAATTAACCGCCCTTCAAGTAAATTATGATCCATTCGCAAGTGGTTATAAATTACTTGAGGGGCGGTCTTATTGTGTTAAAGCACGAAATTTACATTATTCGTTCCTTAAATATTAATGTAAATCAAATACTTATAGGCTCATATGGCATATTGAATACATCGGCTACAGCTTTATAGGTTATTTTTCCTTCGACGATGTTCAGTCCTTTATATAATGCCTGATTCTCGCGGCATGCTTCACGCCAACCTTTGTCTGCCAAAGCTATGGCATATTTTAATGTGGCGTTGGTCAAGGCTGTTGTCGAGGTGTTGGGGACTGCGCCTGGTATGTTTGCGACAGCGTAATGAACGATTCCATCGACTTCGTAAGTAGGTTCGCTGTGTGTTGTCGGATGCGAAGTCTCAAAACATCCGCCTTGGTCTATTGCGACGTCAACCAGAACAGTTCCCGGTTCCATCATCTTAAGCATCTCGCGAGTAATAAGTTTGGGAGCCTTGTCTCCGGGAACGAGCACGGCACCTATGATAATATCTGCGTCCTTAATTTCCTTCCCTATATTTTGTGCTGATGAATACAAGGTGTTTACATTAGCCGGCATATTTATTGATAGTTCGTGAAGCAGCGGTAACGATATGTCGGCAATTACGACATCAGCTCCCATTCCAGCAGCCATACGGGCTGCCGCCTGACCTACAATACCACCACCGATTACTACGACCTTTGTCGGCATTACGCCAGGCACACCACATATCAATTTTCCTTTGCCTCCTTTGGTCTTTTGCAAAAAATATGTACCATTAATTGTTGCCATTCGTCCGGCAATTTCGCTCATAGGAACAAGCAATGGTAACGATCCGTCAGCCAGCTGTACCGTTTCGTATGCAAGGCATACGCCTCCGCTTTTTACCATTGCTTCGGTCAGCTCACGACTGCATGCAAAATGGAAATATGTAAACACCAGCTGCCCTTTACGGATAAGTGGATATTCGGGAGATATAGGTTCTTTCACTTTGATTATCATGTCGGCAGTAGCATAAACGTCTTCTATGCTTGGCAGTATTTGGGCTCCAACACTTAAATACATATCATCAGTAAAACCACTACCCTCGCCTGCGGTCTTTTGTACATAGACACTATGTCCGTGTTTTATTAATTCAGATACACCAGCTGGCGTCATTCCTACACGATTCTCATTGTTCTTAATCTCTTTTGGAATACCGATTTTCATAGTAATTAAGATTTTAGTTAAACAAATTATCTTTATTAAGAAGATAAAGTAGCACGGAGTATTAAATTATTCACTACTACGTATTTATCCGTGGCAAAGATAAGAAAAATCCTGTTACATTATCATTTTGCAACAGGATTTTTTTATTATTATTCATAATCATCTATAACCGAATTAATAAAATCCATCATAGGTTTGCCGATTTTTAATATTTCGCTCATATCATCAAGCCATTTGTCTCCCTCAAAGAATGAATCAGGCACGGCTTTCCAACAACAATAATCCTTCATACGGATATATTGTATAAACTCATAATCCCTCGGAAAACCTGATGGTGCAGTCTTTAAACTTTCAAGACCAAATCCTTTCGGCGAGTCCCAATTGTTTCCACCAGGATGTCCAAACGTTTCTACGAAAGTCTTGCTTTCAACTATTTTCCTCCATTGGTCAATGTTTGCCATTATTTCGTTTCTGCAAGATGTAAGAATATTAGTCGGTAGCCAATAATTACCACAAGAAACAAGACAATGCCCAGGCTCGAGATGTATGTAATATCCGCCATGAAAGGCCTTTTTCCCATGTGCGGCTATGTATGCCCCTAGATGGGTCTTGTAAGGAGACTTGTCCGTGGAGAAACGCGTGTCACGATAAAACCTGTATGTTGTATCCTTTACAGTAAGATGTTTTACGGAAGAATCAAATTCGGATATACGTAGTATGGCGGCACTTATGCCTTCTTCAAAATCAGCCCTGACAGCGTTATACTCTTCTTTATGTTCTGTAAACCATTCACGGCTGTTTTGTTTCTTAATTCCATCTAAAAAACTAAGAATCCTTTTGGCTTGCATATTTATGTATGTTTATTAACCGACAATCATGATAGTTTTGAACCGTCAAATATTTTAGGACAGAATTTATCAAACGGACATTTTTCACAGTGTGGAGTACGGCTCGTACAAACGTAGCGGCCATGTAACAGAAGCCAATGATGAGCGTCTGACACTAATTGTTCCGGAATGTTTTTCATCAACTCATTCTCGACTTTCAAAGGAGTGTCACTATTTTTTGATACCAGTCCAAGTCTGTGGCTTACGCGGAACACATGCGTGTCGACAGCTATTGCAGAACGACCATATGCCACAGCCTGTATTACATTCGCTGTTTTACGCCCAACTCCAGGCAGTTTCAGTAACTCCTCAAATGTTTTCGGGACTTCACTGTTGTATTTTTCAACTAATATGCGTGACATTTCTGTCAAATGACGAGCTTTTGAGTTAGGATATGATATGCTTTTTATGTATTCATATACCTCGTCGGGCTCAGATTCGGCCATTGATTTTGCGTCTGGGTAACGTTCGAATAACGCAGGAGTAACAATATTAACCCTCTTGTCCGTACACTGTGCACTAAGTATGACAGCGACTAGTAGTTGAAAGACGCTGCCATACTCAAGCTCTGTTGTAACTACAGGCATTTCATTTTGGAAATACCCTAGCACAAATTTATATCTATCCTTCTTGTTCATTGTCCCCTTCGCTATTATCAGCAGGGTCAGTAAAGTCCGTTATACCGTTATTTACCAATATGTCGTACCATTGCAGAAGTTTCTTAATATCACTATCGTGTACACGCTCACGGTCAAAATCAGGTAGGATTTCCGCAAAATAGCTGCGTAATTCTTTGGTGTCGCATTTCTTATAATTCAATGAAGTCTGCTTCCCTTCTTCTTTTTTATAAAGATTTGCTAAGACCTTTGTCAACGGTATATCTTCTGACTCTGTATAGATTGCTATGTCATTCAAGCTGGTTACACTGTCACTTGCAAAAACAGGAAGACGCTTGTGAGTCTCATCAACTTTTTCAACAATTAGATTAGTCTTACCTCTTGAAACAAGTTTGTAAAGTCCAGGCTTACCTGAAATAGAAAGAATTGTCTGTTCCATTTTTACTATAAATTTATTACAGTTAGAAATTATTTATGTTTTAATTAATGGGTATCAATGTCCAACGAGGCCAAAACCTTGTCTATTTGATTATCGAGGTTTGTTATGCCATCATTTATTATCACGAAATCACTTAGTGCCATTACATTTTCTTGTGGCATCTGCTTGTCAATCCATTCTAAAGCTTTATGTTTAGATATTCCGTCACGATTAATTATTCGTTCCAATCTTACTTCAATAGGTGCTGTAATACATATAACTTTATCAACAAGTTTGTCAAATCCACTGGAGAACAATATGGCACATTCCATCCAACACATTTTTGATTTTATAAAATCAGTTGCAACAGCCGGATGTATTATGTTGTTTATCTTCTGAGTGTTTGTTTCACTTGCAAGGAGGAATTGTGATAAGACAGCCTTATTTAAGGTTTTACCATCATATAAATTTTCACCAACGACATTCTTCAGCTTAGTTTGGATTTCTGCAGATGATGCGATAATCCGTTTAGCTGCATTATCGCAGTCGTAAATTGAAAAGCCACGTTTTTCCAATAATCTGCAAACATAACTTTTGCCGCTTCCTATACCACCTGTTATAGCAATCTTCATAATAATACGTATTTATCATTGTTCTTCGATCAAATAATCCACTTGATTGACGTTAATACGAGCATTTCGCACGCCATGTGGGACCGAACGTAGATAGATATTACATTTATCCGAAGGGTTATTCATTACTTCATTGAAATCAGCCACAACTTTGAAACCTTCTGGACGTATAGAACGAAATAGACTTGCTCCGACTGTGAATGTTACTGTTACACGAGTTGGGAACGTCCTTAATATTTTGCCTTCAGGCATGTTTTCTGCTATTATCGGTACTTCGAACTTTTCTTCTGTCAGAATATCCGGGCAAATTGAAACATTGACAACTTCCGGAACATATTTAACTCCCTTTATTTTATTGAGGACAACTTGCCTTACTAATGTATCTGTTAAATTCAGAATATTCAACCTTTCGGTTGTGACATATTTTATGCTATCTAAAATCTCACGGCTTGCATAAATTTCTACAGAATCAGGAGAAAATGATATCTTTGATAAATAGTAGCTTGGACCGGGAGTTATCCTACCGGACAATTTTACAGGCACGTGCTTACGTAAACCATAATTAAAATAAAATTCGAATTTATCAGGCTTAATGCTGACAATTCGTGAAGAACTGAAGAGTTGTTTATATATCATCTTTTGCAACTCTGCTGATGAGATTGTACCTACTCCGGTCTTTTGGGCAAAACTACTAAACTTGACATTGATTGCATGTATCTTATTACCATACAGATATGCTAACAATGAGAAGCCCTTATCGTGAACCATGACACGGACATTTGTTGTAGTATCACTTGTTAATACAATATTTTTAGGGATTTCAACAAGCTGCACTGGAACTTCTACTTCGCGTTCATATGTCTCATTTAACGCCATTAACAACCAAAATGTTCCACTGAGCAATAAAAAAAACAAGAAAATCAGAAACTCTCTATTCATCCAACCGAATAGAAAGTTCCTGACAGCTTTGAAAATTTGAAACAAATTCGATTCGTTCATTTATTTTGCTTGGGCATTTGCAGCCCCCATATTAGACGCTACATCTGCGAACACGTAATTTTTATCTACTCGGATTACAACCCCTTTCGAAATTTCGATATCGACGATATTTGTTGTTAAATCTATTTTCTTAACAACACCATATATTCCACCTCCTGTTACAACATTTGTGCCTTCTTGAAGACTATTTTGGAATTTCTTAATTTCCTTCTGTCTCTTTTGTTGAGGACGTATCATGAAAAACCACATTATTACAAATATGGCAATCATTAAAATTAAAAATGTTCCGCTACCTCCCTGGGCTGCTTGTTGAGATGCTAAAAGAATAGTTGTACTCATGTTCTGATTTTTTCAATTATGATTAGTATTTATTTCTTCTTAGGTTTTTCACTTATCGGTTTTAATAATACTCCTGTACTTATAAGATAACGTGCTATACTGTCAAGCATTCCGTTAATATAGCCTGAACTCTTAGGCGTACTGTATATTTTTGCTAGATCAACGTATTCATTAATTGTTACATTAATGGGAATGTTGGGGAATGTTAGCATTTCAGCCATTGCAATCTGCATAATTACAACATCCATATAAGCGAGTCGGGAAAAGTCCCAATTACGTGATGTCTCACTCATGTAACGTTGGTATTGGTCTGCATTTAAAATCGTTGCACGGAATAATTTTCTAGCAAAGTCTTTATCTTCTTCGTCCTTGTACTCAGGAAGCAATTCTTGCTCATCATTATTTCCTGCATCGAAACGTTTAATTGTTTTCAATACAAATGTATCAACAATATCCTTATCGTCATTCCAATATAAACTTTTTTCTTCAAGGACGCTGTCAAGCTCGTCATTTTCCATGATAAACGCCTTATACAGTTTACGCCATAACTCACGGTCTGACTCATAAGAGCTATCATCGCTTTCCATATAGTCAAGGTATATCCTACTTTGTGCAATTTGCGTATAAAGCTTTCTGACAAATTCCACATCATCATCCCATGTCTGTTTCTGACTTGAAATAAATTCACATAGCTGTTTATTCCCTTCTAGCTGTATTGCAAATTTATTGTCGATAAACTTATTTGAAGGGAATGGTTTACCTTCTCGTTTCGCTTTAGACAACTCAAGCTCATAATATTTACGAGCTTCTTTTGTGACTGCTACGATTAAAGCTAATAAATAATGGTAAAGATGATAAGCCTTTGAAAGACTAAATAACAATTCTTTCTCTGCTACATCTAAATTACGATTCCCATTTTGATAGTATGCATAGGTTAACTGGACTATCTTAATCCTTATTAATTCCCTGTTGATCATCCTTAATATGTATATTTCCACATTTTACGATGCAAATGTATGTAAAATTAAGAATATCTGCAAGAAAACGCCTTATTATTATCTGTTTTTTTTATTAATATTTGCGGGTTAAAATAAAAAATGATAATTTTGCACCGTTTTCCAAACACATCGTGAATATTATTCTCGTGTGATGGTAAATTAAGCAAAACTTAAAACTTAATTTTAGAGTAACACATTTATGAAAGAAATTAATGTTATTGGACAAACCAGAAAGGAAACTGGAAAGAAAGCATCTAAAGAGTTGAGAAAAGAAGGTCTCATACCATGTAACCTTTATGGTGAATTGAAAGATGAGAACGGAAAGCCTCAGGCTGTGTCTTTTACAGTACCAATGAATGAGTTGCGTAAAATCGTTTACACTCCTCACATTTATGTAATTAATTTGGTTATCGATGGTGTCAACCATACTTCGATAATGAAAGAGCTTCAGTTCCATCCTGTAACAGACGCTTTGCTCCATATAGATTTTTATGAAGTAAATGACCAGAAGCCTATTACGATTGGCATACCTGTAAAATTGACAGGACTTGCACAAGGTGTGCGTGACGGTGGACGTATGAATCTTTCTGTAAGAAAGCTTAATGTAACTGCAAAATACCAAGACATTCCTGAGCACTTGGATATAGATGTCACAGCATTGAAAATTGGTAAGAGCATAAAGGTTGGCGATTTGCATTTTGACGGACTTGAATTGGCTACTAGCAAAGACGTTGTTGTATGTTCAATCAAGGCTACACGTAAGTCTGCTGCAGCCGCAAATAGTGATAATGCTGAATAATGCTTTCATCAATTAAATATAGATGGAGAAATTTTTGATTGTTGGTTTGGGAAATCCTGGTGACGAATACACCGGTACCCGCCACAATACAGGATTTATGGTATTGGACGCTTTTGCTAAAGCGTCCAATATTGTTTTTGAGGATCGTCGATATGGATATATTGCTGAAACCAGTATCAAGGGGCGTAAGGTATTTCTGCTAAAACCCACAACTTATATGAATCTTAGTGGCAATGCCGTTAGATATTGGCTGAATAAGGAAAATATTGATGTAGAAAGACTGCTGGTTGTCGTTGACGATTTATCATTGCCATTAGGTGCGTTAAGGTTAAAAGGTAAGGGAAGTAATGGCGGACATAATGGTCTTGGAAATATACAAAGTGTCATAGGAACCCAGCAATATGCAAGATTGCGTGTTGGTATAGGCAACGATTTTCCTAAAGGCATGCAAGTGGATTGGGTTTTGGGTAAGTATGATGACAATGACATGAAAGAACTAACACCGAGCATTGATACGGCAATAGAGATGATAAAAAGTTTCGTATTGGCTGGTATTAATATTACGATGAATAAATTTAATAGTAAACAAAAGAATGGCAATTGACACGGCAAGAATAGATAAATGGTTGTGGGCTGCGCGTATTTTTAAAACGCGTTCAATCGCGGCTAATGCGTGCAAAAATGGCAGAATTACAATAAATGGTGTGAATGTAAAACCGTCACACATGATAAAATCAGGTGAAACAATTTGTGTAAAGAAACCGCCTATTACCTATTCTTTCAAAGTGTTACAATGTATTGAGCAGCGTGTAGGGGCTAAATTGATCCCGCAAATTTATGAAAACGTGACCGATGCCAAACAATATGAAATGCTGGAAATGAGTCGTATAAGCGGATTTGTTAACAGGGCACGCGGTACAGGACGTCCTACAAAAAAGGAACGACGCAGTTTGGATGCCTTTATCGAACCAGCAATGTTTGGGTTCGAAGATGGTTTTGACGAAGATTTTGATTCTGATGATATTTGAATAAATTTGACTTATTGAATAATTAGCTTTAATATTATGACCAACATTGCTGTATTCGTGTCAGGCAATGGCACAAACTGTGAGAACATAATAAAATATTTTCAAGATGATAATGATATTAACATCAGTCTTGTTATAAGCAATCGTCAAGACGCTTATGCTTTAAAACGTGCTGCAAAATACGGAGTTACATGTAAAGTATTGTCAAAAAGCGAAATAAATGACGAGCATATAATTTTGCCAATATTGCAAAAGTTTAGTATAGATTTTATCGTATTGGCCGGATTTATGTTAATTGTTCCAGAATTCATCATTAACAAGTATTATAATAAGGTAATAAATATCCACCCTTCATTATTGCCAAAGTTTGGAGGTAAAGGAATGTATGGCCATCATGTACATGAAGCTGTAAAGGCTGCTGGAGAAACAGAGACAGGTATAACCATCCATTTTGTCAATAACATTTGTGATGGTGGAGAAATTTTTGCTCAGTTTAAAATAAATCTGACGCAACATGATTCAGTTGAAGATATTGAATCAAAGATACACTTGCTTGAGCAAAAACATTTCCCGAATGTGATAAAAGATGTAGTCAATAAAGTGATGGATAAATGAAAAAATTCCTTGAGTATGTTGCTGAAGACATAATAAAAAAATACGGCACTGATTTATCGCGCATTGCTGTTGTTTTTCCAAACAAACGTGCTTCATTATTTCTTAATGAGATACTTGCACGAAAGGCACGACATGCAATATGGTCGCCATCATATATTACAATTAGTGAGTTTTTCAGGAATCATTCAAAATTAGTAGTCGGTGATCCTATAAAACTAATATGTGAAATTCACAAGAGTTTTACGTCATGTACAAAGACAGATGAGCCATTAGACCATTTTTTTGGTTGGGGACAGCTTCTCCTTGCAGATTTTGATGATATTGACAAAAACATGGCCGATGCCATGCAAGTTTTTAATAATATCAAGGATTTGCGCGAGCTTGATGATCTTACTTATCTGAACGTCGGGCAAAAAGAGATATTACGCAAATTTTTCAGCAATTTTACCGAAAACAAGGATTCACTTTTAAAGCAACGCTTTCTACAATTATGGTGCCATTTAGGCGACATCTACCATGATTTCCGTTCAAACCTACGTAAACAAAACATAGCCTATGAAGGCATGTTGTATCGTGATGTGGCTACAGATCAGTCAATAAAATTTCATTATGACACATATCTGTTTGTCGGTTTTAATGTCATACAGAAAGTAGAGCAAAAACTTTTCATGCGATTGATGCATGAAGGCAAAGCTCGCTTTTATTGGGATTTTGACAAATATTACCTGAATAAAAACTTTTCAACAGCCTCAAATGAAGCTGGTCGATATATTTCACAATACATAAAAACATTTCCAAATGAACTTGATTTGGATAAAGATGAAATATACGATAATTTCAAGCAAGAAAAAAAAATCACTTTTGTCAGGGCCTCAACAGAAAATATTCAAGCCAGATATGTCAATAATTGGCTGAAAGAAAATCGTAGATATGAAGATGGTCGTAATACGGCCATTGTCTTATGCGACGAATCCCTTCTTCCGTCTGTTATTCATTGCATATCTGAAGAAGTGGATAATGTAAACATAACTACCGGATTCCCATTATTTCAGACACAAGTTTCATCATTCGTGTTACAATTATTTGAGCTTAGAATGATTGGCTATTCATCCGGAAAGGATGTATTTAAGGCAAATTACATATTACAAATATTGTCACATCCATATGCTCAATTCGTAACAGACAGATTCAAATTTCTCATAGATAAAATAAAGTCTGAAAAGATTTACAATGTTAAACCACAAACTCTTGCAGTTGACGAAGGCACGTCTGTTCTTTTTAAGAATAATATTGACGGCAAATTGATAATACTGTGGATTATCGATTTACTCGGAATTATTGCGCATAACATGAAAGGACACGATGGCGACCCGCTTACGCAAGAGTCAATTTTCAGGATGTACACATTGTGTAACAGAATCAACAGCCTTATTAAGTCAGGAGACCTGGACGTTGATATTGTAACATTGCAAAGACTTGTTGTCCAACTTGTTAACTCGACTACAATTCCTTTTCATGGTGAACCAATATCAGGAATACAAATCATGGGAATTCTTGAAACACGGAATATTGACTTTGAGCATGTACTGATTTTATCATGTAATGAAGGAAACATGCCCAAAGGAATAAATGACTCGTCATTCATTCCATATTCCGTGAGAAAAGCCAACGAACTAACTACAATCGACAATAAGGTTGCAATATACGCATATTATTTTTACAATCTAATACAACGTGCGTCTGACGTGACGATAACCTATAACAGTTCGACAGAAAATGGTTCGAAGGGAGAAATGAGCCGTTTCATGTTACAATTAATGATAGAAAGTGGAATAAAAATTAAACGCGTTTCACTACAAGCTAGCCAAAAGCATATATTCACTAAAGCTGGAGATATTGAAAAAAACGGCAAGATTCTAAATGCATTGAATTCAATTAAGAATATCTCCCCTACTTCGATCAACCGTTACATGCGCTGTCCGTTACAATTCTATTATAACAACATCGTACAAATAACAGAAGCAGAAGATGATGATTTAGAAGAAATGACTAACAGAATTTTTGGTAATATATTCCACCAATCATCGGAAATTCTATATTCAAAACTTAGTAATAGCGATGGGACTGTTGATAAAAAGAATATAGCATACGCATTGGAGCATAAGGAATTTGTTGAACGCATTGTCGACGAAGTTTTTGCAGAAATTGCATTTAATGCCAAAAACAGCGGTAAACGGGTTGAGTACAATGGCCTGCAACTGATTAACAGGGAAGTAATAATAAAATATCTGCACCGACTGCTTGCAATAGACAAGCAACTTGCTCCGTTTAAGATTAAAGACATAGAGTCTTCAGTATACCAGGAACTGACGATTCACACGAGTGCCGGTATACGTAATATAGGTATTGGTGGACGGATTGACCGTCTTGACCAGATACACGACAATAATACAGGGCTGGAGAGAATACGTGTTATTGACTATAAGACAGGACGTTATCCTACTAAAAAGATTAACAGCGTGGATGAAATTTTCCATATGCCGACAGTTCGTGAAGCCCATGCAGACTATTTTTTGCAGACAATGCTATATGCCATAATAATAAGGCATGACAAAAAATACAATCCTGAGCAATTGCCGGTTAGCCCCGCACTATTGTTCATACAGCATTCGTCTGATGACGATTATGATCCAACAATAATGATAGGTAAAGATATTGTTGATGACGTTGAAAAATACGAAGAAGACTTCAGTCGGCATATAACAGTCATTGTATCTGAAATATTAGAACCAACCCAACCATTTTATCCGACCAGCGATAAGGCAGTTTGCGAATATTGCCAATACCGTAAAATTTGTGGAAGATGATAATCAACGCATGGAGTCGTCGACAAACGAAAGCGGTAAAATGTCCTTAATCGTATTTATGACGTAGATTTCATTATCGCCGTAGAGGTAAATCTTAATGTTCCGCTTATAACGATATTCCATTTCCAATATTGCTTGCCGGCATGAGCCACACGGGGAAACTGGTTCTTTTACAAAACCATTTGAATTTTTAGCTGCGATGGCTAAATGTGTTATCGCTTGTTGCGGATAATTTGATTGGGCGTTGAATATTGCCGAACGTTCAGCACACATGGTGACTGAAAAAGCTGCATTCTCCTGGTTGGCGCCTTTGATTATTGTTCCGTCTTCCAATCTCAATGCCGCACCGACACTGAAATTAGAATAAGGTGAATATGAATTTGACGTAGCATCTTTGGCCGCGTCAATCAATGTTTTGGCCTGTTCTGACAGTTCTTCGTATGTTAACGAACTTATGTCAGCCTTGATAGTTATGTTTTTCATGCTTGTTCAATTTATATGTTCATTCTTCTTTTATGAATTCATAACACCCGATGTCAGGTAATTCGTCACGTGTGTTCCCGTCCCTGTCCAAAGGTAGAGACTGCTCAATGTCAGCCTTATTTATAGCATACGACAAAGAGTCAAGATGAAAGTCGTATCTTTGCATGTCGATGTCAACCATACGGAAATTCTTCTCGCCTAATACCGTTGCCGTATCTTTAACGTCTTCCCATATAACTCCCATTATGTTTTCATCATCCTCAACCTTGGCAGTGCAGAGTATCGAATTAATGAAACGGTAATTAAACATGGTGGTATCACCTTCCACTGTGCAGTTGTCTCCCATAACCATGTCTTCGCCGTAGCCTGTTACAATTGTGTTGACACAGTCCATACGTTCAAGCGGGAGTTTTACATCATCTGAATGGTTTGCGTACCTAAGTGCCACCCCCCTGTTTGAATCGAATGGATAAAATTGTGCTATTGTGCAATGTGTTAGATTCACATTACCACCTAATATTGCAACACAGTCTTGCAAAGTATTGGTAATCTGGCAGTTTCTTACATCGACCTTGCAACTTACAGTCTTCAAACCATACCCTTGGCAATTATGCACGGTGCTGTTGAATAGCTGCAACTTCATTTTTGATACATCTGAAGAATCACACACAATTCCGTCAAACGTACTGTGGATGTCTGTATAATTTATTACATTATCATAAGAAGAACTGTGGAACACAATTCCTTTCCACTGTCCGCTTACCATGTCGTACGGTAAATAATCAAACATCTTGTCCGTACGGTCACCCCTTAATATGATATTATTGTCTGCGGCGCCTTCGGAGACCAAACGGCCGTATACATTTATGCCAGCGTCCGAATGGAAATAAAGCGTTGTGCCGGCAGTTATGTGTAAAGTTGCCAAACTGTCAACTCTCAATCCGCCATAAATTACAATTGGTTTTGTACCTCCTCCTATTGTCGAGTCACTACTTATCACAACATTTCTCATTAATTGTGCATCCCAAGTATAAGCGTTAAGGTTAATCCGTTGTTCGACACCGCTTTCTAAAGTGAACACAAGATTGTCTTCAATTAACTGAGGTCCGTCCTTACCGTTTGTGGGTGAAGTAAGCTCGACAAACACGCGTATGCTGTCCTTATTCCTGATTTCAACGTTTTGTACTTGGTATCCTGCAGTCGGACTTAGATACTCTCCATCAACATTAACCCTGAAACCCGTTTGGTTGCCATTTGCCAGTCTGACGCTTGTGCAACGTATGCCATCGCCAGATTTGTTATATATCCAAAACGAACGTGTAGATGTAGGAACGGTTGAAAAAACAGTATCCATTCTAACCGTATCCATCGAGAACGTCAATACGTTGGATGGGGACAGGCTGAATGAATCATCATCAGTACAAGCAGCAAACAACGTGAATGCTACTAATAAGCATAATGTCGATAAATTTTTTCCCATTGTTTTATAATAACGCTGAATACTACGTTATATTGTTGCCTGATGATAAAACTTCATTTACAGTAATTAATTTCTCTTCTTGCTAATTATCTTAATTAATTTTGTATAATCATTATTCTTAAGAAGTTTCTCTATATCCATATTCTTTTCCTTATTCATATATTTGTTCACAGCACTTACGTATCGTGACTTAAAGAATTTTTTCTCCAAAGCAACGTTGCAAACCCACATGATCTTGCCAATGTGGAGGTCTCGCTCCAACTGTGACTTATACTCGAAATCATGCATCGGATAAAGGCTCAACAAGTAAAAGCTCAAACATTCGGGAACAATGTATTCGCGAGACATGCTCTCCCTTTGTGAGGGCAAATAATACTTCTTATAAAGAGGATAGTCTTTTCCCAGGTATTTGTCCAATGATATCCCTATTGTATGATTGCCTATGACGATACTCTGGTCCAATGCACTTATTTGTGCATAAACAACCGGAATTGGCATTTCTGGTATATGTTTTTTCAGCTTTTCGAAGGCACTATTTAATTGGTCGTTAATGTCATCCATGTTGGCATATTGCGACTCTGCATCTGAAACCAAGGTCTGTAGTATTGAATCTTGAAAAAATGCCAGAAACTTGTGACTAATCTGTGGATCGTTAACCTCGCCTATCCTCAAAACGTCTTCAAGCAGGGTGCGCGTTTCGATAGGATAATCCATGTTCATTTGCTGCAAGGCGGAAAAATCTCCGGTAGTAAGATACTGGCTTTCCAAACGGTCGTACCGACATACCTCGATACGATGTTCGCTTCCTTCATCTTCAAATGGCTTCAACTTTATGTCACATGCCACAAAAAGAGTCAAAACAGTTATCAATATACTAATAGCCTTACCCACCAGCAAACTTATTTTTCATTAAATTAAAATACATGTATAATAAAAACCGGAAAACGTATGTATACAAAAACGTAGCACGGCTTATTTTTTGCAAAAGTACTAAAAATGATTGTATTGGCAAATTTATTCGCTAAAAAAATTAAACAAACAGGTGAAAAACTTGCATATTTTAGAAAGAAACATAAAAAATAATTAATTTTGCAAAACACGACAAGGTCATTTTGTCAGCTAGATTTAACTCATATTGAATGAATAATGAATAAATAAACTGCATATCCATTCAAAATATTTTGCCATACTCGGTAAGTACCTTTAGTCTGGGTCAGGCCATACAAATTTTGGTGAATGTGTGGTTAATAACCATCCTGAGAATCAAGGTTTTGCAAAAGCTTATCTTTCACAGACCAAAAGGTAATATCTTGCTTTGTAAAAGCATACCTTTGGTAAGGTAAAAGGTCACCTTTTACATAACGTCGGAATATTATATCCATTTTTACTTTTTGTCGTCAGCGTGTCAATACTAGCGAATTCTTTTTCAGTTAAGCATGCATGAAATTATTTTAATTAAAATAGGCTATTATAATTTAATATAGTTTACGGATATTTTTTTAATTTTGTAGAGTCAAATCATCTCATATGCTTCTAAGTAAGGTTAACATGACCAGTCTCTGTGGATATGTGTTATGACGTAATGAAATACAGAACTGGATAAAGCTAAATTATGACTGATATGAAATAACAATATTAAGTAAAAATGAAAAAAATCTTTATTTTATCAATTGCCATGATTACATCTTTGGGTGTGTACGCTGCCAAGGTAGATGTAAAGTCGCCAGATGGGAAACTGGTTGTAAGTGTATCTGATGACGACGGAGTACCAGGATATGAAATTTGTTACGATGGAATGGCCGTGCTCAATAAATCTGCTTTGGGACTTAAAACCGATGTTGCCGACTTTACTTCCGGACTTTCAATAATAAGTACGGAGAAAAAAACGATAGACAAGGAATACGAGATAACGAGGACAAAAACGTCCTTCGTTCATTATGTTGCAAACAAGCTCGACGTGGTATTCAAGAAAGAAGACGGTAAAATGATGAAGGTTACGTTCTGTGTATCAGACAACGACGTGGCCTACCGTTATACGGTGTTGCCACTTGAAGGCAGCGATTGCCGTTGCACCGTGATTTACAAAGAAGCGAGTAGCTTTAATTTTCCACGCAGGACTACAACATTCCTTTGTCCACAGACTGGTCCTATGGCCGGCTGGAAACGGACCAAGCCGAGCTATGAGGAAGACTATACGGCCGACGCGCCGATGAATGCCAAATCTGCATTCGGTCATGGATATACTTTCCCATGTCTTTTCCGCATCGGTAATGACGGTTGGGCCTTGGTGAGCGAAACCGGGGTAGACTCCGGCTATTGCGGTTCGCATCTTAGCGATTACGTAGACGGCAAGGGTTACATTATTGCTTTTCCTGACAAAGGAGAGAACAACGGTTTCGGAAGCGAGTTTGCCGCCATTCCCATACCTGGTTCGACTCCGTGGCGCACAATCACGTTTGGCAAGACACTGAAGCCGATAGTCGAAACAACAGTACAATTTGATTTCGTTGAGCCTAAGTATGATGCCTCGACAGATTATAAGCCCGGCCGCTATACATGGAGCTGGCTGTTGTGGCAGGACAATTCCATCAACTATGACGACCAAGTAGCATTTATAAACCTTGCTGCCGAAATGGGCTACGAGTATACGCTCGTTGATGCAGGATGGGACGTAAACATAGGTCGCAACCGCATGGCAGAACTGAGCCGTTACGCACAATCAAAAGGCGTGAACCTGTTGCTATGGTATAACTCAAACGGCTTTGCCAACGATGCACCGCCTACTCCACACCACTGCATGAATACGGCAATAGCTCGTGAGAAGGAGATGAAATGGCTGAAGAGCATAGGCGTAAAAGGTATAAAGGTTGACTTTTTCGGTGGTGACAAGCAAGAAACGATGCGCCTTTATGAAGATATATTGAGCGATGCCAATCGCTATGGGTTGCAAGTTATATTCCACGGATGCACTATTCCGCGCGGATGGGAACGCATGTACCCCAATTATGTAGGCAGCGAGGCTGTGCTTGCTTCGGAGAATCTTTATTTTGAACAGAAACATTGTGACCTTGAAGGTTTTGAACTCACAATGCATCCCTTCTCACGCAATACCATAGGAAGCATGGATTGGGGCGGAGTAGTAATGAAGCACCGCATGGGACAAGGAACCGATAATGGCAACTTCCGTCGTACTACAGACGTATTTGAGATGGCTACGGCTATAACCAATCAGGCCAGCATGCAATGCATTGCAGTCCAGCCAGACAATATAGACGGGCTTCCACAGTTTGAGAAAGACTTTCTGAAGGCTGTTCCGACAACATGGGACGAGACGCGTTTTATCGACGGCTACCCCACAAAATATGTAGTTATAGCCCGCCGCCACGGCAATGATTGGTATGTCGGCGGACTCAACGGCACTGATAAGTCTATGACATTAACCATTTGTCTACCCATGTTTACGGGACAAAAAGTGAAGATATACACCGACAACGAGAAGAAAACAGGTGAGGCAAATGCTACGTCTGCACTTAAGTCCGTCAAGGTTGGCTCTAAGGGCATGCTTAAAGTGACTATTCAGCCTTTAGGAGGCATCATTGTTACAAAATAATCAGGTTGTAAGTCTGCCACTATGTGGCCGTAAGTGTCTGTCCGGCATTGTTCGCGGCAGACACTTTTTATTCAGTTGCATATTATACGACTTATGCTAATATTGCCGTTAATCTTTCTGTTTGCCTTGTTAAAATCAGTGATGTGAAATTATTAATGTATTATCACACGCAATAATAAAATAAATTTCGTAACTTTGCAAATGAGATTATTAATTACTAACCAATATTCTTTACAAAAAAAATGATTAACAGGTTTATTCTCAACGAAGTTTCTTACTTCGGAGCCGGTGCACGCAAGCAGCTGCCGGAAGTATTGGCGCGTCTTAATCTTCACAAGGCATTAGTTGCAACAGATAAAGGACTGTTGAAGGTTGGTACTGCAAAGATGGTTACCGACGTTCTTGATGAGGCCGGATTTGCATACGACATATACAGTGAAATAAAGCCCAATCCGACCGTTACAAACGTAAAACAAGGCGTTGACGCATTTAAGGCTTCAGGTGCTGACTGTATCATTGCCATCGGCGGTGGCTCGTCTATGGACACGGCCAAAGGTATTGGCATTGTTGTTGCTAATCCCGAGTTTGCCGATGTAGTTTCACTCGAAGGATGCGCACCTACAAAGAACAAGTCTGTGCCAATCATAGCACTGCCTACAACAGCAGGAACAGGTGCGGAGGTTACAATAAATTATGTAATAATAGACGAGGAAAACCAGAAGAAGATGGTTTGCGTAGACCCTAACGACATTCCTGCTGTCGCCATTGTCGATCCAGAGCTGATGTATTCGCTGCCTAAAGGACTCACTGCAGCAACTGGCATGGATGCCTTGACACATGCCATTGAAGGCTATATCACCAAAGGCGCTTGGATTATGTCTGACATGTACGAGCTTCAGGCAATAAAGATGATAGCAGAAAACCTGCCTATTGCCGTCGAGGAACCGCAGAATCCGGTTGGCCGTGAGGGCATGGCCCTGGCCCAGTATATAGCCGCACAAGCTTTCTCAAACGTCGGTCTTGGTCTTGTTCATGGCATGGCTCACCCTATGGGTTCGCTGTTTGATGTTCCACACGGAGTTGCTAACGCCTTACTTCTGCCTACGATAATGGAATTCAACATGCCTTGCTGCATAGAGAAATATGGAGTTATTGCTCGAACAATGGGTGTCGACACCACAGGCATGACAGCTGAAGAAGCTGCTCAGGCTGCATGTGATGCCGTTAAGGCTCTTGCAGTTCGCGTTGGCATACCTCAGCATCTGTCTGAACTTGGCATAAAGGAGTGCGACATTGCTGCTCTTGCTGCACAAGCTATTGCTGACGTTTGTACGCCTGGCAATCCTCGCGATGTCACTGAAGAACAGATTATAGAGCTTTATAAAAAGGTACTTTAATTATAATGTATAATAAAAATGAAGGAACACAATTGACGGTGTTCCTTCATTTTTATGTCAATAAGTTTATACCCAATATCCTTATTTTATCTGTATTTATCAGCAATGGACTTTGCCGTAACGTATCCCATTGTCCATGCGGCCTGAAGATTGAATCCACCGGTAACTGCATCTACGTCTAACACTTCGCCTGCAAAATACAGACCACCGTGTTTTTTGCTCTCTAGCGTATTTATATTTATGTTGCTCAAGGCAACTCCTCCGCATGTTACAAATTCGTCTTTAAACCGGTTTTTCCCGTCAATTCGGTATATATCGTTTGTCAATGTAGCAACGAGCTTGTTGCGTCCTTTACTGCCAAGTTCCGCCCAACGTATGTATGGATTAAGTCCGCCTTGCCTGAGCAGATGTGCCCAAAGTTTACTGTTAAGATGTTTAGGATATACGCTTGATAACATCTTCTTATTATTTCCTGTGACCAACAAGTCTAAACACTCTGCAACCAGACTTTCGTTCATTCCCTCCATCCAATTAACCGACATGTCAGCCTTGTAATTTTGTTCATGCAACAGGCGAGCAGCATAAGATGAAAGACGCAATATAGCAGGACCACTCATGCCCCAGTGTGTTATCAATAGCGCACCTACTGCACGTATCTTGGTTCCGCATAGTCCTAATGTAACATTCTTTACTACTGTGCCTTGCAATTTAGTTATATCGCTATGGGGCAGGCACAGACTGAATAATGATGGTACGGGCGGAATAATTTCAAGATTAAAAGAATTAAGAAAATCCAATCCATATGCCTTTGGGCTTCCTCCTGTTGTTACCACCACAATGTCGGCGGTAGAACTACTAATGGAACTGTCGGTAAATGTAAGTCGAAAAGCACCGTTATCATTTTTTTCAATATTAGCTATGCGATGCCTAGTTTTTAGAGTTACTCCATTGTCATACATAAGCCTCTTTAAAGTATCGACAATTTCCATAGCATTCTGTGACTGTGGAAATACGCATTGATCGTCTTGCGTAATTAGTTTCACACCTTCATTTTCAAACCATCTATAGACATCTTCATGACTGAATACATTAAGAAGGCGCTTCATTAACCGAGTCCCACGCGGATATACAGCCTCAGTACTTTTTACTTCATTAAACGAGTTTGTCAAATTACATCGCCCACCTCCAGTTATAGCTACTTTGCTTAAAGGTTTGTGTCCGCTCTCATATACGGTTACACGAGCCTGTGTTATAAATCGCTTGATGTTTATTGCTGCAAAGCAACCTGCAGCTCCCCCTCCTATTATAGCTATGTGCATAACGGCTTTTTTGTAGGATTAATGTGAAGCCTGGCGGAAGCATGTGTTAACCGAAGTTATCGTACATTATGGATTCTGGTTCAATGCCTAAACTGTCTAGCATCTTTACAACAGCATTACTCATTGGACCAGGGCCACACATGTAATACTCAATATCTTCAGGGGAATCGACATTTTTCAGATATGTTTCATACATGACCTGATGTACAAATCCTGCAGTATATTTTACTCCCGCTTTATCTGCCTCTGGATCAGGACGGTCGAGGGCAAGATGAAAATGGAAATTGTCAAATTCTTTCTCTAATTCAAGGAAATCATTGAGATAAAAAACTTCAGCCAATGAACGTGCTCCATAGAAATAATGTAGCACACGGTCACGTGTATTAAGAGTTTTTGTCATGTGCATTATCTGTGAACGCAATGGAGCCATGCCTGCACCTCCTCCGACCCATATCATCTCTTTCTTACTGTTGAATATTGGATGGAAATCACCGTATGGACCGCTCATTATAACCTTGTCGCCCGGTTTTCTACTAAAAATATAAGATGAAGCAATACCTGTTGGTACGTCTTGGAATCCAGTCTGAGGTCTTGGTTTAAATGGTGGCGTAGCAATTCTAACGGTCAACATTATCCTATCTCCTTCAGCTGGATAATTAGCCATGGAATAAGCCCTAACCGTAGGTGCGGGATTGTGAGCTTTAATGGAGAACATATTATACTTGTTCCACATTTCAATATATTTATCTCCTATGTCTTCTTTTACAAAATCCTTATCGTAATCAATTGAAGAATAAGCTGGTATTTTTATTTGTGCATACGAACCAGGGACGAAATCCATGTGTTCTCCAGGAGGTAAGGCAACAATAAACTCTTTTATGAAAGAGCTAACATTTTTATTACTTATAACTGTACATTCCCATTCCTTTACTCCCAAAACGCTTTTGGGCACCTTAATCTTAAGGTTACCTTTCACCTTACATTGACATCCTAATCGCCAATGATCTTTTATTTGCTTACGTGAAAAATGAGGACGTTCCGAGTCTAGGATCTCACCTCCGCCTTCAAGTACTTGCACCTTGCATTGTCCACAACTTGATTTTCCTCCACATGCCGACGGTAAAAAAATGCCGTTATCAGTAAGAGTACTCATAAGGGAAGCGCCTTGCGGTACCGATATGGTTTTCTCTCCGTTAATTTCAATGTTAACGTTCCCACTAGGTGACAAATATCTTTTAGCAATGAGTAAAATCACCACTAGAAAAACAATTACCACCAAAAAGACACATATACTTGTTAATATGAATTGTAACATTTCTACTTGTTATTAATAGCATTTCGCATAATTAAACCGAAGAATTTACTCAGCTAAAATTTATATTTTAAGTCCGGAAAAACACATCATAGCCATTGCCATAAGACCAACCGTAATAAATGTTATTCCAAGACCTTGCAGCGGGCGAGGTACATCACTGTATTGCATTTTTTCACGTATTGCTCCCATTGCAACTATCGCCAAAGTCCATCCGATGCCGCTACCTATTGCATAAGCGACAGAATCCCAAACGCTTCCTATATATTGAGAATTTGCAGGATCTAGATTTATTCTCTGTTGCATGAATAGTGATGCTCCCATAATGGCGCAATTAACTGCAATAAGTGGAAGAAATATACCTAAAGATGAGTATAGTGACGGCGAAAACCTTTCGACAACCATTTCAACAAGTTGAGTTATTCCAGCAATTACCGCAATAAAAAGTATAAAACTTAAATATGAAAGGTCTACTCCCTTCACAAGACAGTCCGGTCCTAATACATAAACCTGTAATAAATAATCTACCGGCACTGTTATAAGGAGAACGAAAGTTACAGCCAACCCTAATCCTAATGATGTTTTTACATTCTTAGAAACAGCAAGGAACGAACACATGCCGAGAAAGAACGCAAATATCATATTGTCTACAAAAATAGACCTGAAAAACAAACTTATAATGTGTTCCATAATAAATCCATTTTATTCAAAACATCAATCTTTGTGCAAATAAGCCCTGTGAACCCATATCACACAGCCCAAAAGAATCAATGCCATTGCCGGCATTGTCATCATACCGTTATTAATATAGCCTAATTCGTATAAACTTGCAGGTATTATCTGGATGCCGAGAAGAGTACCCCTTCCTAACAATTCTCTAATGGCACCTACAATTACAAGTATCATGGCATATCCTAAGCCGTTTGATAATCCGTCAATGAAACTAGGAACTGGCTTATTTGTCATTGCAAAAGCTTCAAGGCGCCCCATAAGTATGCAGTTTGTAATTATCAATCCAACATATACAGAGAGTTGCACACTGACATCGTAAGCAAAAGCCTTCAAAACCTGACTTACTATTGTAACCAGAGCTGCAACAACAACCAGCTGCACTATTATCCTGATACGATTAGGGATCGTATTACGGATAATCGAAATTATCAAATTAGAGAATGCTGTTATGATAGTTACGGCAAGTCCCATGACTATGGCCGGTTTTAGCTGTGAAGTTACAGCCAATGCCGAACAAATACCTAATACTTGTACAAGAATAGGATTGTCCGCATTTAGCGGTTTTACAAATACTTCCTTGTTATTTTTATTTTCATTCATATCGATACCTCCTGATTATTTGTCTTTCAAAAATTCAAGATATTTTCCTAAACAATCTTTGAGCATCATGCTAACTCCATCAGAAGTAAGTGTTGCACCTGTTACTGCGTCACATTGCACTGCAGGGTCGGTTACTTCGTTTTTTTTCACAACAGTCAAGGCTATTCCCTCTTGCCCTGGCAATGTTAGCTTCTTACCTTTAAACTGTTCCTGCCATGCAGCATTGTCTTTTATTTCAGCTCCAAGACCAGCAGTTTCGCTTTCGTGGGTGAAGTATGCGCCGTAGATAGTATTCTTGTCATAATTAATTGCAATATATCCGCTAATCGGTCCCCACAATCCCATTCCATAAACAGGAACAACGTATTTAGTTTCACCATTTACCTTGCACACATATAAGGCCAATTTCCCAGCTTTGTAATCGGCACTATTCAGCTTGAAACCTGTATTTTCACCACCTTGTGAACCTTTAGCTATTACATTGTTTGATGCGTCTATTATGTCATCATACATTACAATTTTGTCATACTTTGCAGCAGTTTCCGCATCGCTCAAGTTTCTGATATTCAGTGCTGCCAATATCTGACGCTTCTTATCCAATGCGATATTTACATCCTGAGCAGGCTTTAAATAACTTGATACAAATGCCAGTAAAAATGCTACAATTACTACCAAAATAGCAGAATAAACAAGCGTATAAATATTTGAATTTGTATTAGGTCTCTTATTCATATTCTTATCCTCCACTTATTTATTTCCTTACTGCACGTTTCATTCTTGAAGAAATATTAAGTTGCACAACACAATAGTCAATCAACGGAGCAAACATATTCATAAATAAGATTGCCAGCATCATCCCTTCTGGATAACCAGGATTCATTACACGTATCACGATAGTCATTAATCCGATAAGAAATCCATAAATGTATTTTCCTGTTTCTGTACGAGCCGATGTTACCGGATCAGTTGCCATGAACACGGCGCCAAAACAAAATCCTCCTAAAAATAGATGTTCATACCACGATATAGGTGTTTCACCCATTACATTAAACATTATTGCCGTAACTGCACCTCCGGCAAATACACTTAGCATGATTTTCCAACTGGCAATTCCCGTAAGTAATAATATTACAGCTCCAGTACCTATTGCCACAACACTTGTCTCTCCGATTGAACCGGGAATGAATCCCAATAACATGTCCGAAAGACTACATCCTGCGTCAGATGTTTTACCGATAAGAGAAAGTGGGGTGGCTTGGGTAAATGTATCTGGCAAAGTGTTTCCCAATCCGAAAATAGAATCCTTGGCGACCCATACGTTTGCGCCACTCATTTCGGTTGGATATGAGAAAAACATGAATGCTCGCGCTGCAATTGCAACATTAAAAATATTCATGCCAGTTCCACCAAATATCTCTTTAACGAAGATGACAGAAAACGCCACGGCTAAAGCTAATATCCATAAAGGACATTCGACTGGAATAATCATAGGAATCAAAATGCCGCTAACGAGATAACCTTCTTGTATTTCTTCCCCCTTCATTTGCGCCCAGGCAAATTCTATTCCAAGTCCAACAATATAGCTTACCAGTAACTTTGGAAGTACAGCTAAGAATCCATATGCAAACATTTCGAAAAATGAGGCATCAGACAGACGCCCTGCCGCAGCATAATTTTGCCAACCAATATTGTACATGCCAAAGAACAATGCTGGAAGCAAAGCTATTACGACAATACTCATTATTCGCTTTGAATCAATGGAATCGTGAATGTTTGTTCCAGTTTCAGAAGTTGTATTTGGCACGTAAAGGAAACTTTCAAAACCTTCAAATACACTATGGAAGCAATGTAACTTACCGTCTTTTTCAAAAGCGGGTCTTAATTTATCAATATATTTCTTCAACATAACGCGAAATTTTTAATTACGCTTTTAGCTATTCTCCTTACGCAGCATGTCCAAACCGTTGCGAATAATAGACTGTAACGGCAACTTTGAAGAATCTACAAATTCAGGTAAAGCAAAGTCTTCAGGTGAAACCTCGTAAATACCTAGAGCTTCCATTTTATCAATATCTCCCGCAATTATAGCTTTCACAAGATATTCAGCATAAATGTTCATCGGTAATACCTTATCATACTCTCCACTCATTATCATGTGGCGTTCTCCTCCTTTAATACGAGCATCTAGAACATAATCTTTCTTATGTGTAAGCCAATTGAAATAGCTGCGATTTACTGAGTATTGCGATAACCTGGGTCTAATCCATCCTAAAAGTTCATCGGCATCATCGCCTTCTGGAATGACAGTTATTTCAGATGCATGTGCATCAAGAAAATCATTATATGAACATTTGCGTCCTGTTAGAACATTTCCATTAATTATTCTTATATGCTTGTCATTAAATGATATCTTTCCTGACAAGATTGAAGAAATTTTCTGACCGATGACAACATCTGCATACATCGGATTATCAACTTCGCTTCCAACAATCGCAATAGTTCGGTGTAAATCAACCTTTCCGGAATTAAACAATCTTCCGAAAAATATTACTGCGGTCGGATCAACTGTCCATACCACATCACCTTTGTTTATTGGATTAGTATTGTTTATTTGAACACCAACATTACCTGCTGGACATGGACCGTCAAAAATGTTTACTTCTACATTTTTTGCCTGTCTCAGGCACTCGGAACTTTGTCCACGTCCGATACCTAGATATGTTTGGGCAATTTTAGACAATGCAGTTAATCCTGCGATGAAATGTTGTTCGTTCCCAATGAGCTCGAATTCGAAATCAGCAGCCAAGGGCTTGTCTCTCAATGCGCTTACATATATAGCCTTTGGTAATATTTCAGGAGTTGTGCTGACTGCATATGGCAATTGGTTAATATAACCAAATAATCCAGCTTGCAATAACGAATTGATAATTTCATTGCCAGATAACGTGTCTACATTCTTAACTCCAAAATCCACATACTCCTGGATTTTGTCAGGTTCAACAACTACATTCAGAACTTTTCTCCTATCACCCCTATTCACTCTAGTTATCACACCGCTGACAGGTGAAGCATAGCTAACTGACGGGCATCGTTTGTTAACAAATAACGGTTCTCCTGCTTTGACATGATCACCTTCCTTGACGGTTACTTTAGGAGTCAAGCCAGGAAACGACATTGGCGACAATCCGATTTCTTCGCTAAGTTCAATCTTTGTTTTTACTTTATCCGCCTTGCCTCTCAGGTTTATGTCGAGACCTTTGCGTATTTTAATTACTCTTACCATACTATAAAAATTATATATCCTTAATACGGTTCAGAAGCCGACAATGCAAATGTACAAAAAATGCAACATCCGTAAGAATTTCTGTTGAAAAAACATATCAAACGCAATGTTATTTTAATGCAAATCAATTACAATCCGTCCATCCTTATATCAATATGTCAATTAAAGAAATTCCAAGACACGCCGAACCTGAATATCCTTCCGTTAATCGGATAATGCGGCGTTAGGAATCTGTCTCCGCTTCCAGAATTGATATGGCTCATCATCACAAAGAAACGCGTATGCTTGAGATGCATGTTCGCATAAACATTCACAATAGGATAATAGCCAATCTCGACATTGGACTGGCCATTATCTTGAACCGTATATTGGGCTAACGCCGGACTATAATCTGGTGCCTTGTATTTTGTAAAATAACGTAGGTCACCACCCAAGTCGACAGTCAGCACTTTAGCAATCCTGAAATGCAGATAGAGATTGGTATAAGCATTGAATGTAGGCACGGGCAGTACATCTTCATCGGTCGATTTCTGGTAAGTTAATACGTTTTCCCAATTAAGTGGCCCCAACTTGAAATCTTGAGACAACTGTACAGTTATAAGGCTCATGTTCTTTGAGTTTTGCCTTACCGATACGGTATTTCCTGTCCGACCAAAATCTTCCGTAATATTGTATGTCTGTGCAAAATATGTATAATTTTGCAAGTTGTCGTATGCTACACGAAGCTTTGTCCGAGTGCGCTTCAACGACAACTCCCCCTCAAGGTGTGAACGTATTTCCTGGTCAAGCCCGCTGTTGTCCCACCACAGATGCTTGGAATGATAGTGGCGATAGTAAAACGTTGGATTTACCCTATGCAGGAATGCGCGAGCAGCAAGCGTGACCGTATCTTTAAACAGCCTGAAATTCAAGTCAGCACGACCGTCTATTTTCAATTGTCCTGCATCCTCGCCTAACAACCATGTTTCTGCAGTCAGATTATAATGCAACATGTTGCCCTGTGTTTTAATTAACTGGGCACCTACGCTTAGATTGTGTTCATTGTATGTACTTTCAGACTTAACAGAATCAGGCAAGGTGAAATGCCTTAAATCTGAAGTTACGAAGGCTCTCAATCCTGCTTTGGCCCATTTATTAAAACCCTCAAGTAATGCAATCGCAAAAGTATTCTTAATAGAATAATGCGTAGTCTTGTCGTATATCGAGTCTCCAACGAAACGTTCACCTACAACAGGAAATGTCAAAGCATAATAGTTTTCAGGAGTGTCATACGCCTGGTATATACGGGAATAATTATCAAATTTCAAGGTGTGTATGAAACTTGTTACAGGCACATATTCGTACTTCATCCATGCCGTATCGGCATTTTCCTTACCAAGATTGTTGTTTGCTTGCAATAGGCTGTCAGCCGCAGCTTTGTCTACAGAAATCCTGCCATTGTCGGATTTTGTGGTGTCAGCAGGTTCGTTACCTGCAATGACAGCGTTGTCGGGGCGTCCGGCGTATGTTTTGCGTTCATTGAAGGCGTCTTCGTCAAAATCACGGCCGTCACGGGCAGCCTTTTCCCTTGCCTCCTCACGCGACTTGCGCGCCTCGTTTTCCTTTTGAGATTCAATGGCAAACTTCTTTGCCCTTATTTCGTCCTCGGTCATTTTAACCTTCCGACGGAATCCCAAACTGTACCTCTGGGTGAAGAAGATGTGCTGGTTGTCGTTACGGTTCCAGTTTTGCTGGAGTACTGTCGGGATTTCGCTGTCGCGGAAATTATCTTCAAAAGTCTCTGGATGAGTGATGTACTGGTCATCGGTTATTCCACCATTCTCTGCGACTTTCTCATGATTGAACGATATTAGTAAATGTGCGTTGTAACGCTCGCCGAGATAGGAACCATACATCGAGTAGTTGAAGTGTGACGTGCTTTGGTTCTGAAAATATCCGCGCCCGTATATATAGTCGAATTTAAATCCTAAACCTAGACGTTTACCCGCATTAACAGCAAATAATGCTTTGAAGTGGTCTTCACCGTTTGTGCGGTCTCCGCAAGTGTTATATGAAATATTGGTTATAGGAGAAAGCGTATTGGTAAATTGGAACTGGTCGACAGGTGTTATGAAATAATCGTACGGTTGTATGAACATGAACTGGCTTGGCGCAGTCCTGTCGATGAATATTCTGTTGATGCGTGGCGAGCCGAGATTGCCCAAAGTGTTGTATTCGCCACGTAATCCGCTGGTGAAAATCGAGTTCATGTACATGTGCGGCATCGTATCCGGCTCGGCTGCAATTCTCTCGCCGAACCGTTCGTCAACAGTCCACACCTTAAGTCCTTTGGGTATCTCCTTGTTGCCTGACGCAAGAGAGTCACTACGCGTGTTACGACTTCCTGCCTGTGTATATTCGCCTGTGTCGGTAAGCTGGTTGTAATCTTGCGCTGCAGACGGTATGTATAATAAACAAACGCACAAAGAGAAAATGATGCGTAACCTTAGTCTCATTTCATAAAACGGAAAACACATTCGACAATCTTGAATATCATAGACACGAGTATTATAATCGTACCGGTGTCATGGCTCCATTTATAATACACAATCACGCCTATTATTGCGCCAACCATGAATATAAGGTTTAGGATGTTGCGTAATACAATATACCGGTCTTTCCTTTCTTCGTGTCTGTGTTCCAATCTTCTCTCCTCAGTCGGGTTGTCTTGACTTGTATACATCAGGAATAATTTGTTATCTACAATAATTTATTTCAATACTACTGTTTTTATCAAACTGAACAAATCGTCCTTTCGGTCGATTGTCTTGCGGCGGAATTTAGCTGAGCCACGATAAAGTTTCGTTTTCTTGCGGTTCATGGCATATTCGTCGCTTATCCATTCTTCTGCTTTATACAGGTATCCGCCGTTCTTAACACGTCCGTCTTCATACCTGTAAGAAATGCGGTTCATCGTCACAGTAAGTTTGTTGTCCGAGCAATAAGCTATGAGCGTATAATAAAACTTTGTCCTGTCAAGCGACAGAAACTTGTCGGTAAAAACGAGCCATTCTTTAACATTGGCAACAACGACATGCTCTGACTTATTAACCAATGTCACACAACTGCCTTCCAATTGGTTCTCTCCCTCGGTCAGTTCAGTAAAAAATTTCAGCATTATGTCGTATATCTCGTTTGCGCTCTTACCCGGAACGTCTAAATCGAGTTTCCATTCCACCTTGCCGTTTACTTCAGGCACGGCGCCCTCTAGATATTTTGCATCAGGATTAGGTTTTGCCTTTTTTCCCTGTATTACTTCACTATCACTCACCTTTGGTTTTTCCCATTCCGATTGCGCGTGCATGATAATCGGGAGAAAACTTATAAAAACGGCTAAAATCAGTCTCATAATGAAAAATATTTTTGCAAAGTTAATAAATTAAACCTGACAGCCGTAACAAAAAGCATAATTTAACATCGGTATGGATTGATGTCTGCCAAAGCCCGGGTAAATTTCAAATGAATTTGATGTGACCGGATTTAGTATGCATATCAGTGTTGTTTTCATGGATTATGTTTTTTGAATTGGAAGATTTGTCTTTTGTTATCCTGCCATAATCTGATGCAAAATATTGGTTGCTACAAAAAACAGATATTGGTTCAAAATAGTTAAACATTTATGTTAACATTATAACTTATTTTATTGATAATGTGCGTTTTATATTTAATATATACATTACCGAATTTAACATGGTAGCCTTATGTCCAACCATATTATTTTCATTGTTTTGTAAAAGGTAGCTTTTTACCTTGCAACAGGTAGCCTTTTGCAACGCAAAAGGTTATCTATTACATGACAAAAGACGGTCTATTAAAAGAAATCTGATTTTGTCATATTTAGTCAATGCTGGTTATTATATTTATGTAATATTAATCGTCACACATAAACCAGAAGTATTTACATAAAAACAGGCTGGTTATTACAGCTTTTCCCGTAAAAACCAGCCTTGTTTGTTGTTATTAAACATCTACCTTTAATGTCAGTTTTGCTCTTGTGGTTTTTGCCGCAAATAGCAAAACACATTACATAGGCATGTTTACACGTCCGTAATTGTACATTTTCAAAACGTTCACACAATACTTGTTGAACTTTTTACTGTCAAGAATCCTGTTAACAATCTTTTTCATAATCTTTTTACCTTTCTTATTTTTAATTCTACATGTTGGATGCGCCTTCACATCCTGTTATCCTTTCCTTCTTGTTTCTGGTGCAAAGATAATGCCGTTTGAAATACAATAAACCATACTGGCCGTAAAATTTGCAACAGACCCCACGAATTTTGACATGTATCAAACGGATTGACCTATATCAACGCAAAACGTACTGACAAAAAGTCACGAATGAAGCAACAAAAAAGATGCCTGCACAAAAACCATACATTTTATTTGCAATTTAGTTATAGTTGTAGTATTTTTGCGCAACAATTAGATGAATATGGAAAGCAAATACATATTACCACCGGAATGGGCTGAACATAGTGCCATTCTTTTGACATGGCCTCATGCTGGGACGGATTGGCGTGAATATCTAGAAGACATTTGTAATGTTTATGTTGAGATGGCTGATGCCATTACACGCCATGAACGACTTATTATCGTTACACCCGAACCTGATAAAGTAATGGGACAACTGAAAAGCAAACTGACAGAGTGTCAGTTGTCGAAAGTTACCCTACACCGTTGTCCGACAAATGATACTTGGGCGCGCGACCACGGTTTCATAACACTGACGGGCAACGGCCAACCGCGTTTGCTTGACTTCCGTTTCAACGGATGGGGGGATAAATTTCCATCCGAGCTTGACAATGCCATCAACAGAAGCCTATATGAAAAAGGTATTGTAAAGGGTGAATATGTAGACATGAACGATTTCGTACTAGAAGGCGGTTCTATTGAAAGCGACGGAAAAGGCACTGTGTTTACAACAAGCCAATGCTTGCTGGCACCGCACCGTAATCAACCCTTAACGCGTCAGGAAATCGAGAAGCGTTTAAAAAATAGTCTCATGGCAGAACGTATAATGTGGATAGACCATGGACACCTTGAAGGTGACGACACTGACGGTCATATTGATACGTTGGTACGGACTGCGCCTAATGATACCTTATTATATGTTTCATGCACGGATAAGTCTGACAGTCATTATAGTGAATTGTTATTGATGGAAAAGGAACTTGAAGCTATGCGCACTATTGACGGACATCCGTACCGCTTATTAGGATTGCCTATGCCAAGCCCCATGTTCGACGGCGACGACAGGTTGCCGGCAACATACGCCAATTTCCTGGTTATAAACGGGGCGGTGATTTATCCGACATACGGACAGCCCGACAACGACAAGCTTGCAGCATCGGTCATAGGTGAAGCGTTTCCGGGACGCGAGCTTATTGGCATTGACAGTCGTACCGTGGTAAGGCAGCATGGCTCACTGCATTGCTGCACCATGCAGATTATCTGTGATTAACCAACATGTTGAATGGGTTAATTGGTTGGTAACTGTATCATATCTCGCTTTAATATACAAATACATACAACTTAATATTTAGTATAGGAATGAAAACAGGCATAATACAACAACATAATACTGCCGACCGCAACGACAATATGCGCCGGCTTGCTGATAAAATAAAAGCATTAGCATCTGAAGGTGCTGAATTGGTAGTATTGCAGGAATTGCATAATTCATTATATTTCTGTCAGACGGAAAATGTTGGTAACTTTGATTTGGCTGAACCCATACCAGGTCCGTCAACGGACTTTTTCGGTAACCTGGCAAAAGAGCTCGGTATCGTAATCGTTACATCCCTATTCGAAAGACGTGCGGCAGGACTTTACCACAATACGGCAGTGGTGATTGAACGTGATGGAACGATTGCAGGGAAATACCGAAAAATGCACATACCTGACGACCCGGCTTATTATGAAAAGTTTTATTTTACACCTGGTGACATGGGCTTCCATCCCATCAACACATCAGTTGGACGTCTCGGGGTGCTTGTATGTTGGGACCAGTGGTATCCTGAAGCAGCCAGACTGATGGCGTTGCAAGGGGCTGATATGCTGATTTACCCGACTGCAATAGGTTATGAAAGTTCAGACACCGAATCCGAACAACAACGACAACACGAAGCATGGACCACGGTGCAACGTGGACACGCAGTTGCAAACGGTCTGCCTGTTGTTGCGGTGAACCGTGTCGGACATGAACCTGACCCGTCAAACCAAACTGGCGGAATAGAATTTTGGGGTAGCTCGTTTGTCGCCGGTCCGCAAGGCGAGATTCTTTTCCGTGCTTCTGACTGTGAAGAAGAGAATGCAGTTGTCGACATAGACTTGAAGCATAGCGAGCAGGTTCGCCGCTGGTGGCCATTCCTGCGTGACAGGAGAATCGACAAATATGGAGACATTACGCAAAGATTTATTGACTGAGTTATCTTTATATGAGCGAAACAATCATGGGCATTTTTATTATAAAATAAAGTGCCAGACGTTTTAAAAATTTCATCAAATTACTAACCGATGCCGCTACTTTCTATGATCTTAAAATAAAGTGGCGGCATCGGTTTCATAATTCATATTTTGGCGTTACTTGTCAGATTTTCATGTATTTGCAGCCATAAGGAAACATATTTATAATATCAATTTCGTTCATTCACCTTTTTTGATTACCTTTGTAAAACTTTTCTAGTCTATGAGCTATTTTAAAATGCTCAATTCGGCTTTGGCAACATACATTAAGTATAACTTGTGACAAGATAGTTAGTAAGTTTTGAGAACCTTGAAGCGAGCAATAAAAGGAACCATATGGACCATTATCGCCATTTATCTGGCAGTGATAACATTGGCCCATCTACCTTTCGTGCAGAATTGGCTGGGTGACAAGGTAAGCAGTATGATTGCCAAAAAACTTGATACTAAAGTCGAGATAGGCAATATACATCTTGGATTCCTCAACAGGGTGGTTGTTGACGGTGTTGAAGTTTATGACCAGAAATCAAAACTGATGCTAAAAGCTTCACGCATGGCAGCAAAAATCAATTACGGTGAACTTTTAAGGAATAAGCGCATATACATATCTTCTGCACAACTGTTTGGCTTAAAAGCTGTTTTTTATAAGGAGAATGCTTTAGCTAAAGCAAATTACCAGTTTGTACTTGATTCACTAGCATCGAAAAATCCTGAAAAGAAAGATAACTACGAGCTAAATATTAATTCGCTTATAATAAGGCACGGGGCCATTAAATACGACAGATACGACATAGCCCCCACCCCGTCGAAATTTAATGCTGCACATATTGACCTAAAGGACATAAGTGCACATATAGAAGTACCATATTATTCAGGTGGAAAACTTGAAGCTTTTTTAAAAAAATTGTCATTTAATGAAACTTCAGGGTTTAACCTTAATAAGTTAAAATTCAAGTTGTTAATTAGCAAACAGTATGCCGTATTAAGTAAATTAGAGCTAATATTGCCATCTTCAGAGTTGCGAATTGACAGCATAAAAGCCCGATATAAAAATGTAGGGAACAATACGGAACTGAGTTTTGATGGCAAGATAGATAAGTCAAAGGTCACTTTAAAAGATTTGGCTTGCTTTGTTCCAACTTTCAAAAAAGCCACAAAACCTATATATGTCTCTGCATCTTTCAATGGTACCGACAAGACAGTCAACATAACAAGTTTTGATGTAAACTCTGGCAGTGGTGCGATAAAACTCTCTGCAAGCGGCCGTATTGTTAAAACACGTTCAGGGATTTCTTGGCGTGCTGACGTACAACAGCTTGCCTGTACGGCTGAAGGTGTAAATGAAATGCTTGGCAGTTTTTCCGGTAAATCTGATAAAAAAAACAAGATAACTGAAATAATCGACCGCCTTGGACACATAAAATATAGAGGATTGGTAGCTGGTAAAGATAATAAGTTGTCTGCTGACGGAAGGTTTTCAAGCGATTTAGGTGATGCTGTCGTAAGGGCTGGCAAAGACGGCCGGCATATCAGTGCATACGTAAACACGAAGGCATTAAATATAGGTCGTTTGCTCAATAATGATAAATTAGGAATAATATCAACAATAGTCAATGTAGGTTGTGACATTGGAAATTCTAGAATTTCAAACTTAGCATTAAATGGAACTTTCCCACGAATTGATTATAATGGATATTCATTCTCAGGGATAAAAGCCAATGGAACGTTGAACAATTCGATGTTTAACGGCAAGTTCAGTATGGACGATCCTAATGGACAGATATATGTTGAAGGTAAGGCCGGATTGTCCGATAACTTGAAATATGCCGATTTTGACGCTACTGTACGCAACCTGAATCCTTCATCGCTTCATCTAACCAATTTATGGAAAGATACGAAGTTTGATCTTGATATTAAAGCTACTGCACAAATCTCTGGGTCCAAGGCAAATCCGTTGGAAGGTAATGTTAAAATTAGTAATGTTACAATGCGTTTACCTGATAAGGAATACCGTCTTGACTCACTTGTCATGATTGCAACCGACAGGCGTATGGCTCTCTATGGAGACTTCGGACATGCTGAACTTACGGGGCAATACAAACTAAATACCATAGCGAATAGTTTTATAAACATTCTGAATTCAAAACTGCCGACGTTATGCGACAAGCGGAACAATGCGTCAAACCGGTTCACATTGGACGCCAAAATAATTGACAACGACATGCTTGACGCATTGTTAAGCCAATCGCTAGTATTGGGTTCTCCACTTGAATTAAATGTAGGTGTCGATGATACACAAGGCACAATGAGTCTTGTATGTCATGCCGACAAGCTGGAATACGACGGCGCACCATATAAAAACATATCACTATCGGCAACAGCGACGAGTAGCGGGCCGTTAATAGTCGACGGACGCATGAAAAAGGTAATGACCAACGGGCATGTATTGGATCTTGAAGTCAATGCAAAAGCTAACGACGGAACACTTGCAACTTCGCTAAGTTGGGACAATAATCAGCAAAAACGCATGGCTGGTACAGTCAATGTAGAGACAACCGCTATAAAAAACGAGGACGGCAAGACAGATGTCAACATCAAACTGAATCCTTCAGAGATATTGGTCAATGATACAGCCTGGAACGTGTTACCAGCCCAAATAGTCTACAGTTCCGGGAATCTTGCAATTGAGCACTTTTCCATAGAACATGCGAACCAACACATACGAATTGATGGAATGGCCACCAAGCATTCAACAGACTCGATTACCGTCGACATGAGCGATATCGATGTAAGTTATGTTTTAGGCTTAATTAATTTCCATTCGGTTGAGTTCAGCGGTCACATGACGGGCAAAGCCCATATAAAATCAGTGTTCTATGAACCTGAAGCACACGCTGATTTGGCAGTTGAACACTTTTGTCTGCAAGGAGGCCGTTTAGGCAAACTATACGCGAAAGTAGACTGGAACAAAGAAAACAAGCGTATAAACATTGACGCCCATGCAGAAGAGAATGATGGAGCGCGTACATTGGTTAAAGGTTATGTATCGCCAGCCAACAAAGACATCGACCTTGGTATAAGGGCGGAAGGTACAAATATTGAATTCGTCGAGAGCTTCTGTGGAAGTTTCATGGACAATGTTGTCGGTAAAGCCCATGGTGAATTGAGGTTGCACGGACCTCTGTCTGCAATGGATTTAACCGGGAAGGTTGTTGCTGACGGCAAGTTAAGAATTATGTCAACTAACGTGATATACAGACTTGAGAACGATACAATATATTTCGAGCCCAACAAAATAGCATTCCGTCAAGATACAATATACGACCGTAACGGCAATATAGGCATAATTAACGGAATTTTGCATCATAACCACTTGAAAGATTTGTCGTATGATATTAATATAAAGACATCAAACCTTCTGTGCTATGACACAAAAAACTATGATGGCGAATCATTTTATGGTACGGCATACGGGACTGGAACTTGCATGATACAAGGACGTAAAGGCCAAGTGAACATTGATGTTAATGTAAAACCGGAAAGGGATTCTTTTATAGAATATAATGTGACAAGTCCTGAGTCGATAGCAGAGGAACAATTCATAACATGGCGTGACAAGACAGCCATGGAAACCGAATCAAAAGACACTGCACATATTGCAATCAGGCCAGACATTGATAAAGACAAATATCCTGCTGACGAAATATCTTCAGACATTCGAATAAACTTTTTAATCGACATGACTCCGGATGCATCGTTACGTGTTCTTATGGACAGGAATACGAATGACTACATTTCCTTATATGGAAATGGTACATTGCGTGCATCGTATTTCAACAAAGGATCGTTCGATATGTTCGGTACGTTTGTAATCGACCGTGGAATTTATACCTTGACAATACAAAACATCATCAAGAAAGTTTTCCAGTTCCAAAGTGGAAGTTCAATTGTTTTTGGCGGCAGCCCATATAACGCAAGGCTGAACCTTCAAGCTGTATACACCGTCAACAGCGTGCCTTTATCCGACCTGCAACTAGGATCCAGCTTCTCTAATAATAACGTCAGGGTTGACTGTCTCATGAATATTAGCGGTACCCCGAAATCGCCTCATATAGATTTTAATATCGATATACCCACGGTTAGCGACGATGCGGAGCAAATGGTTAGGACTGTTATCAATAGCGAGGAAGAGATGAACCAACAAGTAGTATATCTACTTGGAGTCGGACGCTTCTACATGCAAGACAACAACAACTCCACCGAACAACGGCAAAACCAGACAAGTCTTGCCATGCAGAGCCTCCTGAGCGGCACCATCAGCCAACAGATAAACACGTTGTTGGGCAATCTTACAAAGAATAACAACTGGACATTCGGGGCAAACATCAGCACCGGCGACGAAGGATTCAATAATGCCGAGTATGAAGGAATATTGTCAGGAAGACTTCTTGACAACCGTCTGATAATCAACGGACAATTCGGTTACCGTGACAATGAAAATGCAACTACGTCATTCATCGGTGATTTTGACATTAGCTATCTGCTTACGCCCAATGGCAGTATTGCATTAAAAGTATACAACCAGACAAACGACCGCTATTTCACAAAGTCGTCACTTAACACACAAGGCATTGGCCTTATGCTAAAGAAAGATTTCAACTCGTTGATGGAACTATTCGGATACAAGCAAAAGCGCAGGTCCAGGAGCAAACAAAAACGCTGACGGACAGCAGCTATACAACGCAGTATAATTCATGCAACACACTTATGCTGCATGAATTATACTTCAAATTATCACATAACCTGACACAAAACACATCTTCGGCAAACCATGGCACCATTTTGCAAAATGGCACAATTCAGCCTTAAACGGTATCATTATGGCATTTTACAAAATACAGTCAGGAAACAAGAAATAGAATAATAAAGACACCTTTACTACCATTGGTCAAGACAAATTCAGCAGGTGATAACATAAAAACACGACCTTTCATCTTGTAAATAACCGTGTTTTACGTTCTAAAACGATGTTTTTACATCGGTTAAACGGTGCTTTTTCCTGTGATTTCCACAGCAAAACAAGTTATTTATGGATGGAAATAATTGCACATAAATCACAGTTGGGACATATAATGCTGACATACAGAGCATTATGATTGCACGCATTTTTTCTATAATTTACGCCTATCTTCCTTGTTTTTCAGAATGAACGTATCCACCAAGTGTTTACTCATATCAAATTGCAACAAGAATGCGTAGAAAAACGACAATGTGACATAACAAAGTATATGTAAAAAGTATGCACAACAAACAGCGTCAGCCTTGCAGGTCTTTCTCGGCTATAAGGTCATCTTCTGTCATCTTGGGCGACGGTATATCCATCATACGCACAACATCCCCCATGCCGCAAGTATATTCGTAGTACACTTTCTCTTTTTCATCCAGTTTCTCCCGTTGTTTCAGACATCCTCGCATAGTCATAAACTCTTCAGCCGATATACAGTCAGACACCTTTACAAAAAGTATCCGTCTGGATATAGGGATATTAAATCACTCTTGAATGATCTGACATATATCTAACTGGTTTCATTGCGGTGTCTCGATGAAACCAGTAGATAAAATTAAACAAGGAATACTTGCTACAAATATAAACAGTCTTTTGATAAATACGTATATTAGTAGTCTTCAAGCTCATAAATATTACTTGGTACACCACGTTTTAATACATCTACCGGCAACGTCTTAAGATGTGCGGAATCTGATGATTGAAGCATTGTCTCAACAGTTTTACGTGCAAGCTCAGGATGATTGTTTTCAGCACTAAGGTGGCACAACCATACATGGCGCAACTTGTCTGTGGAATAAGTTGTGATAGCTTTGGCACATAGTTCATTGGACAAATGTCCGAATCCCCCAGACACCCTTTGCTTAAGATACATAGGATAATTACCTGCCCAAAGCATTTCCTTGTCATAGTTGGCTTCTATCGTCAGATAATCAGCATCACCAATAACTCTTGCCATCTCTTCCGTTACTTCGCCTATGTCTGTCATTAAACAGAACGTGACAGAGCCAATATTAATCTTATAGCCAACATTGTCAAGACTATCGTGCGGGACATGAAAAGGATATAGTGAGATTCCGTCAAAAAGTGAAACATTTTCACCTGCTGATATTACATTAATATTAGAATTGTCAATCTTCTTATTAACACGATAATTCCGTCTTATACCTTCATGGACTCTTCTTGTAGCAAATACAGGTATATTATATGTATTACTCAAAACGCCAACAGATTTAACATGGTCTGCATGGTCGTGTGTGATAAAAATACATTTTAAATCTGAAAAGCTAAAACCATATTCGCTGAAATACTTTTTTATTTTTCTTATGCCGATACCGGCATCTATCATTATACCGCATCCATTAACAAAAATATAATAACAGTTTCCGCAACTACCACTACCGAAAGATATGAATCTAAACATCTACCTGAATTTTTAGGCGCAAAATTATAAAGAAACAGGCACGTTACAAAAAAAATTAATACCTTTGTGAAAAATTTAATTTATTCATAGAGTCATTAAGACTTTACAATAACAACATACAAAACAATGGCCTACATCCGCAATGCAATCATAATGTTTACAGTATCAGCTTGTTTATCCGTTACATGTTCATGCTCGCGCGACGCAATGTCTCAGGAAATGGATGAAGCATTAAAAGCGGCAGACAATTTTGCCGGGTGTTATTTTAACTATGAGCTTGAAGCAACAAAGGATTACTGTACACCGGAGTCAGTCGTATGGTTGTCTTTTTTAGCCAGTAACATCAATCAGGAAGATATAGACATAATAAACGAACAAGACAAGCCTGCTACTGTTGAAACTAAAGACGTTGAAATGACAAGCGATACAACTGCAGTTGCGATATGCGAGGTTCGCAATTTCCTTAAATTGGATACATTAGGCCGTCCAGGTGAAATTGCTTCTAAAGCACTATACACGATACCTCTTGTAAAAAGGGACGGCAGATGGTTGGTTAGAATGGAAGGCCTACTGCAAAGTGAAAAGCAAAATCACGACTGAAGTCAGGATGAATAATTGCATAATGTTCGTTTGAAGAGTCGTATGCGGGATTAATTGCTTTCATACCCATGTCAAAACGTAATATGAAAAAGTCAAAATTGAATCTTATGCCGACACCATAAGCCACAGCAATTTGTTTATAAAAATCCTTGAACTTGAACTGTCCTCCTGGCTGTTCTTCATATGCACGCAGCGTCCAGATATTGCCAGCATCGACAAATACGGCTCCATAAATTTTCCAGAACAAGAACGAACGCAGCTCCAGATTCAAATCCAACTTCAGGTCACCAGTCTGATTAATGAAATCAATGGCTCCGTCGGTGCCCTTGAATTTTCCGGGGCCAAGTCCCCTTACGCTCCATCCCCTTACAGAGTTCGCTCCTCCAGAGAAATACCTTTTTTCGAAAGGCAACACCTTGCTATTGCCGTAAGGATACGCAATACCAAAACCAAAATGGAATGCAAGAGTATTGTTACGGTCAATATTGAATGCATGTGTATAGTCAAAATCACCCTTGACGTATTGCGCAAAAGCAATATTAAACAAGGTGTATTGTCCATCTGCATTACGCGACCGCCCGACAATGCGTGATATTCCGTTAAGCAGATTGCCTGAAGTTTCAACATTTACCTTGTAAGCATTAATACCACTGTTATACGACATTCCGAAACCCATTTTCATGATGAACATGTCTTCATAATTATAGCGCAATATTGAATTACGATTGCTTACATCGTCAAGGTATTCATTTCTGAAGGTTGTAGAAATCCATGGCATGTAAATGTAGTTAAGGTCAATCAGGTCAAAATTATAATTTTTCCTACCTGTAGGATTATTCCATCTATAACGCCATGCAGCAGAAAACAATCGACGGTGGAATTCGGGACGGTTTTGCATGTTGTAACTTACAGATAACTCGGAAACAGCCATCGACCTTCGTTTGAATTCACTTGATAAAAACGGAACAACCAACCTGGGGAATCCCAACCTTGTTTCAAGGCTGTACTCTTCGTAATCTTGATTCTGGTAACCCTCAAGTCCAGTTATTGCTTCAAAGGCGCCACGTAGTTTCACACTGAATGTCTCAGCACCACGGAACAAGTTCCTATTCTCATAGGTCAATGAAGCCGCGACACCAAGATCACCTGCCGTGTTAGTACCTTCAGGCTGGAAACTTATGCTATTTATCTTGTTTGTACTTATACTTATATCGCAGTCAAGCGTATCTGACGTTTCTTCCTTTTCATTGAATTTAATATTGGTATATTTGACTATCTGCAAACGACCAAACCTATTATAAGTACGTTGCAAATCATCAGAGTTGAACATATTCCCAGGTACAACAAGCGTATTTTCTTCCAATACTGAAAGGCGCAAAGGTATTTTACCGATACCGCCGCTTGCCCGATAATTTACATTGCCTACAACATAACGTCTGTGCTCGGTCTCTTCAGTACCGCCAACAGGGCGATATTTATGAAGATGCAACGTCAAGTCTACAACTGTAGATCCTTTTATCGTGTCTGCTGAATAAGAAATGAAGTCTTTATGGAAATTGAAATATCCGTTATTGTTCAATAATTTGGTCAACCTTTCCCGTTCGGCTTCCAGATTAGCGACAACAAACGGCATGCCTGTACGTAACAATGGATTACTTTTCGGCATGGAGTGTAAAAGAGAATCTACTCCGGCATCCTGGATGTCATAAGCAATTTGTCCGATTTTAAAACGCTCGCCGGGATGAAGTCTGTAAACTACGTCTACTTTCTTTTTCTTTCGAAATTTAACATCATAGTCAACACCAGCCCTTATGTAACCGATGCCATGCAAAGCACTGACAAGGTCTTTACATGTCAATGTAGCTTGTACCGAATCAAACAACACTGGTGCTTCGCCTAAATCCTGCAATTTGCGGTTGATCCATTTTGTCGAATCCCGTCCTGACAAGGCATACGTTGCCAAAGGCACGTTAAACAACGAAAACCACTTTGAATTACCGCTCTGCCTTATATATGGTTCAAGCTGTTTAGTGTCTATTTCTTTAACGTCAGACTCAATCTTCACATTGTCAAGCAGCCATCTGCCTTCGGGTATAAACTTTGAAACAGAACATCCCGAAAGCAAAGCCGCATAGACAACAGCGACAATTAATGACAATATATTATTTGACGTTAGTTTTACCACATAAAATGATTTTACAGTGCAAAAGTAATAATTTTTTAGTAGTTTTGCCCGTATAAAACTGAAAATAAGTATGATTAGCAAGAATCAAATCAAATATGTTCGCTCACTTGAACAAAAGAAAATACGTGACCGTGAAAGAGTTTTTGTAGCTGAAGGCCCTAAAATAGTAACAGACATAATGGCTTTATGCAAACCTACCATGCTGTTTGCCACAAATAATTGGATGGATACACATGAAAATAATGATTTCCGAAACAAATGTACAATTGTAACTGACGACGAATTAAGAAAAATAAGTTTCCTAAAGCACCCTCAACAAGTGCTTGCCGTATTTCCTATTCCTGAGACAGAATTTGAGACAGACATATGCAAACACGAATTATGCATCGCACTTGATGCAGTACAGGACCCAGGCAATCTTGGCACAATAATCCGCATTGCCGACTGGTTTGGCATAAGTACCATCTTCTGTGGTGATGGTACAGCTGACGCCTTTAACCCAAAGGTAATACAAGCAACAATGGGTAGTATTGCAAGAGTCAGGATTATTTATACAAACCTGTATGATTTGCTAGAATCAATCCCATGTGACACTCCAACTTATGCAATGTCACTTGATGGTGACGATATTTACACGCAACAATTATCCGACAGAGGTATTATTATTATGGGGAATGAAGGAAAAGGCATATCTCCTGAAATTATGCAAAAGGTTAATAACAAAATCTTAATACCAAATTATAGTCGTATCAAAGGTATTGACAGCCTTAATGTAGCAATAGCAACAGCACTTGCATGTGCGGAATTTAGACGAAGAATATAACGGTTAGCAACCTTAAATCCGACAATATGCAAATGAGCAGTAAGAGTTAGCTTGTAAAAATAGCGTAAATCATTTGCACATTGAAAAAATATGAGTATCTTTGCCACAATATTTCTAAAATGTAATAATATGAAAATTTCACGTATTGAGCATTTAGGTATAGCCGTTCAAAGCATAGACGAAGCTTTACCTTATTTCGAGAATGTTTTAGGACTAAAGTGTTATGCTATAGAAGAAGTTGCCGACCAGAAGGTCAAGACTGCTTTCTTGAAATGTGGAGAGGTCAAGCTTGAATTGCTTGAACCGACATCACCCGAAAGCACTATCCAGAAATGGCTTGATAAAGGCAACCATGGCGTACATCATGTGGCATTCTGTATCGAAGACGGTGTCAGCAACGCATTGGCAGAATGTGACGGTAAAGGCGTACGCCTGATTGATAAGGCTCCAAGAAAAGGTGCTGAAAACCTTAATATTGCGTTTCTGCATCCTAAATCAACATGCGGAGTGCTAACAGAACTTTGCGAACAATAACTAACATTAGGTTTTAGTGATTTGCTACTTATTTTGTGTTCAACAGTAAATACAAAAACAATATCACCAAAATCATATATAAATAATGGTTTAACCTCAAAAATTTAATATAAAATAATGAGTAAACAAGTAGAAAAAATCAAGGAGCTTATCGCCAAACGCGAACAAGCTCGTCTCGGCGGTGGCGAAAAAGCTATCGAGAAACAACACGCACGCGGAAAATATACTGCGCGTGAACGTATCGATATGCTTCTTGATGAAGGCAGCTTCGAAGAATTTGACATGTTCAAACTGCACCGTTGTACTAACTTCGGAATGGACAAGAAACATTATCTTGGTGACGGTGTAGTTGCCGGATGTGGTACAATCGACAGCAGGCTTGTATATATTTTTGCACAGGACTTCACTGTAAACGGCGGTTCTTTGTCAGAGACAATGGCTCAGAAGATTTGCAAGGTTATGGATATGGCCATGAAGATGGGTGCTCCTGTAATTGGAATTAACGATTCAGGTGGTGCACGTATTCAAGAAGGTATCTGTGCTTTGGCTGGTTTCGCAGAGATTTTCGAACGTAATATTCTAGCATCAGGCGTAATTCCTCAAATTAGTGGTATATTTGGCCCGTGTGCAGGTGGTGCTGTTTATTCACCTGCTTTGACAGACTTTACATTGATGATGGAGAACACATCATACATGTTCCTCACAGGTCCGAAAGTTGTAAAGACTGTGACAGGCGAAGACATTGACCAGGAACATCTTGGAGGTGCAAGCGTACACTCTACCAAGAGTGGTGTAACTCACTTTACAGCAGCAACTGAAGAAGAAGCTATGCAGATGATAAAGACACTGCTAAGCTACATTCCTTCAAACAACATGGAAGAAGCTCCACGTGTTGAATGTACTGACCCAATCAACCGTATGGAAGATTCTCTGAATGAAATCATACCTGAAGATCCGAACCAGGCTTATGATATGTATAAGGTTATTGGTGCAATAACCGATAATGGCGAATTCTTCGAGGTTCAGCCTAAGTTTGCACGTAACATTATTGTTGGCTTTGCACGCTTTAACGGACAGAGTGTCGGCATCGTTGCCAACCAACCTTCATGCTACGCAGGTGTGCTTGACGTTAACGCAAGCCGCAAGGGCGCACGTTTTGTTAGATTCTGTGACGCATTCAATATTCCAATTGTAAGTCTTGTAGACGTTCCTGGATTCTTGCCTGGTACGGGTCAGGAGTACAATGCCGTTATTTTGCATGGTGCCCAGTTGCTTTATGCTTACGGTGAGGCTACAGTACCTAAGGTAACTGTAACTTTGCGTAAGAGTTATGGTGGAAGCCATATCGTGATGGGATGCAAGCAATTACGTACTGACATCAACTACGCATGGCCTTCAGCAGAAATCGCTGTAATGGGTGCAAGTGGTGCCGTTGCCGTACTCTATGCAAGGGAGGCTAAGGAACATGAAGATCCTAAGGCTTTCTTGGCAGACAAGGAGGAAGAATACACCGAAATGTTTGCTAATCCATATCAAGCAGCCAAATATGGTTATATTGACGATGTGATCGAACCGCGCAATACACGTTTCCGCATCTGTCGAGCATTAGCACAGCTTGCAACAAAGAGGGACGGCTTACCTGCAAAGAAGCACGGAAACATTCCGATGTAATATGTCATCTTTAAACTCAATGACAATGAATAAAAACGAGGTTTATGCAGCAATTGCGTTGGCGTTGCATGAATACAACGGCAACAATGTGCATGACAAGGAAGCAGGCATCATTACCATAAAGAGTAAGCATACCGAGTGGGAATTGCACTCTCTACGAATGACGCAACATCCTTAAACAAAGTCAAGGTAAAAAAGACTTAAGCGTTCTTATGTAGAAAATTTTGAACGCTTAAGTTTCTTATAACCTCAAAAACGCAAACAACAATGAAAGAATACAAATATACAATAAATGGTAACAAATATGAAGTTACCATAGCGAACATCGAAGCCAATATCGCCAACGTTGTAGTAAACGGTGAAGAATATAAGGTGGAAATGGAGAATGAGCCAGAACCTGTAAAGAAAAAGGTTGTCGTGAAACCTGTATCACAACAGGCACAGACTACCGAAACTTCTTCAAGCGATAGTGCTAAAATTAATGTTAACAATGCTGTTAAATCGCCATTACCTGGCGTCATTGTTGAAATAAAGGTAGCAGTTGGTGACGAGGTTAAAGCAGGCGATACAGTTGTTGTACTTGAAGCCATGAAAATGGCTAATAACCTTGAAGCAGAAAAAGGTGGAAAGGTTACAGCAATCCTTGTTAGCGAAGGTGAAAGTGTAATGGAAGATACTCCACTTGTTGTTATTGAATAAGCTTTTTGCTTAATACAATTAATATGCCAAAAATAAGAATGTACTTTAGCCTCTTATTTTTGGCATATTCTAATATAAATACTTATCGTTTAATAATAGAATAATAAAATATTTTACAATTATAGTATTATTCTGATTTCTTAATTTTTTATTAAATTGCACTTTTTTGTTTGTCATTTGAAAATATAGTATTACTTTTGCATTTGCAAACTGGAGTTTGCAAAACCTTGTTTGAAATTCATGAGCACAAACATAAAACATTGTGGAGTTGTTGACAAAGTATTAGACGGATGTATAAAAGTACGTATCGTCCAGTCGTCCGCGTGCGCTTCATGTAAAGTGGCCAGTCACTGCAATGCATCTGAAAATAAGGAGAAAATAGTTGATGTTTACGATGATAATACAAGCCAGTTCGTTGTAGGCGACAATGTTATTATCATAGCGTCACAAAAAACTGGTTTTTTTGCCGTATTCTTAAGCTCGATAATACCATTGTTTCTCCTAATTACAATGTTAATAACGGTTTTTGTAATTACAAACAATGAAGCATATGCAGCGTTGGGAAGTATTGGAATACTTATACCTTACTACTTTGCATTGTATATATTCAAGGACAAAATACGTTCACGACTTTCATTTAAGATAGAACATGAAACTTCATGATAAATCCATTGTACACTGAATAGAACATTAACAACTAAAACAAATACAAAACTTATGAACTTTATTTTGATTGCACTAATTGTTCTTGGAAGCATTGCACTTGTTGCCGCAGTTGTGCTATATGTATGTTCCAAGAAATTTGCGGTCCATGAAGATCCACGTTTAGCGCAGGTTACGGCAATATTGCCAGGAGCTAATTGTGGAGGTTGCGGTTATCCTGGATGCTCTGGCATGGCTGCAGCCCTAGTCAAGGGAGCAGACGCAGGTTCCTTGGACGGGCTTTTTTGTCCAGTCGGCGGAAGTAACGTTATGGGGCAAGTTGCTGATTTACTTGGCATGGCTGTATCTAACACAGAACCTAAAGTCGCTGTTGTTAGATGTAACGGTACATGTGAGCTTCGTCCGCATATTGCCGAATACAATGGTTTGCGTACATGCACTGCAATGAATGCTTGTGGTGCTGGTGAAACAGGTTGTGGTTATGGATGCCTGGGGTGCGGAGATTGTGTTAAAGCTTGTGCATTTGGAGCAATAACAATAAATCCTGCCACAGGATTAGCTGAAGTTGACGAAGATAAATGTACTGCATGTGGTGCATGTGTGAAAGCTTGTCCACGACACATTATTGAATTGCGTAAAAAAGGAATTAAGAACCGTCGCGTTTACGTTCGTTGCGTGAATAAGGATAAAGGCGCTGTTGCAATGAAAGCTTGCAAGGCTGCTTGTATCGGATGCGGTAAATGTGAAAAAGAATGTAAGTTTGAAGCAATAACAATAACAAACAACGTCTCTTACATTGATCCAGACAAATGCCGTATGTGCCGCAAATGTGTTGATGTTTGCCCGACACATGCCATTATAGCAGTAAATTTCCCGACGCCCAAGCCAACAATTAACACAGAAGCACAAGGCGTAGCCAACATCGAACAAAAAGAAGAGGAGGTAAAAGCATGAAATTAAGGACATTCAGAATAGGAGGTGTACATCCGGAAGAAAACAAATTGTCTTCTGAGTCGATTACACAAATAGCTAAACTTCCGCAACAAGCAATTTTCCCCTTATCACAGCATATTGGCGCACCTGCCAAACCAGTTGTAAAAAAAGGAGATAAAGTTAAGGTCGGCACGCTCTTGGCTGAAGCTGGAGGTTTCGTTTCAGCTCCAATTTATTCTTCTGTGTCAGGTACGGTACTTAAAATTGACGAAGCCATTGATGCGACAGGATACCGAAAACCTGTTATAATAGTTAAGGTTGAAGGTGATGAGTGGGAAGAATCTATCGACCGTTCAGATAAGCTGGAAACTTTATCGTCGCATCCTGAGCTGACGTCTGAAGTAATAATTGAGCGCATTAAGAAAGCTGGTGTGACTGGTATGGGTGGCGCAGGATTCCCAACATTCATCAAGTTATGCCCTCCTCCAACGGCAAAAGCTGAATGCGTGATACTGAACGGTGTCGAATGTGAGCCTTATATTACATCCGATTACAGGCTTATGCTTGAACATGCTGATGAAATATTGGTTGGTCTTGACTTGTTGATGAAGGCCGTTAATGTTAGTAAAGGCTATATTGGTATCGAGGAAAACAAGCCTAAGGCTATTGAATTATTTGAAGAAAAAACAAGGAATAATCCTAATGTTGAGATTGTTCCACTTGCAAAGAAGTACCCACAAGGAGGTGAAAAACAACTTGTGGATGCAGTTATTCGTCGTCAAGTTCCTGCCCCACCGGCAATTCCTGTGAATGTTGGAGCTATTGTTCAGAATGTTGGTACAGCTTTCGCAGTTTACCAAGCAGTGATGAAAAATAAACCTTTGTTCGAGCGTTACACTACTGTAACAGGCAAAAAGCTTGCAAAACCAAGTAACTTCCTTGTTCGAATGGGTACGCCAATGATAGACCTCATAAATGAATGTGGAGGAATGCCTGAAGGTGATAATAAGTTATTAGCCGGTGGTCCGATGATGGGCAAGGCTCTAACTTCAGTTGAAGTACCCATTTGCAAAGGTACTAATAGCGTTACAATATTGAGCGGAAGTGATGCTAAACGCAAATCTGTACAACCTTGCATACGTTGTGCAAAGTGTGTAAGTGCATGCGCTATGGGCCTTGAACCTTATCTCTTGGCTACAGCAAGTGCGCTTCATGATTGGGAAAAGGTTGAACAGGCTGGAATAACATCTTGCATTGAGTGTGGTTGCTGTCAATTTACATGCCCGGCACATAGGCCTATGCTTGATAACATCAGATTGGGCAAAAGCACGGTCATGGGCATAATAAGAGCACGTAATGCAAAAAAATAAAACTATAATAACTAATTTATTTAAGACTTCTAAGTCAATAAAAAGAATTTAAAAATGGGCAAATTAATAGTTTCATTATCTCCACACGCACATGGAACGGATAGCGTAGAACGCAACATGTATGGTGTGATAATAGCTTTGGTGCCTGCATTGCTTGTGTCATTCATCTATTTTGGTATTGGCTCGGCAGTCGTATGTGCGTCAAGCGTGGCAGCCTGTGTATTTTTTGAGTGGGCAATAACAAAATACATACTAAAGAGAGAGCCAACAATCAGTGACGGTTCGGCCATTCTTACCGGATTATTGTTAGCCTTTAACCTTCCATCAAATTTACCTGTATGGATTGTTATAATTGGAGCATTAGTTGCAATCGGTATCGGAAAAATGACATTTGGGGGTCTCGGATGTAATCCGTTCAATCCAGCGTTAGTCGGCAGATGCTTTCTTTTGGTATCTTTTCCTGCGCAAATGACATCATGGCCAATTGCCGGACAACTTGCTTCATACGTAGACGCACAGACGGGTGCAACTCCGCTAAGTATTATGAAACAAGCAATAAAATCTGGTGATGCATCTGTACTTGAGCAATTACCTGATTCATTATCTTTGCTTCTTGGCAACTCTGGATTAGGAAATGGTGCAGGTTCATTAGGTGAAGTTTGTGCTTTGGCATTACTTATTGGCCTAGTATACATGCTTTGGAAAAAAATCATAACATGGCACATACCTATAAGCATTCTTGCAACAGTTTTCGTTTTCAGTGGCATTTTACATTTAGCAAATCCAATCTATGCGAATCCTGTATCTATAATACTTAGTGGTGGACTCATGTTGGGCGCCATATTCATGGCCACAGATTACGTAACATCACCAATGACTCATAAAGGACAATTGATTTATGGTATAGCCATAGGTTGTCTGACTGTCGTAATAAGAAACTGGGGCTCATATCCAGAGGGAATGTCGTTCGCAATTCTTATAATGAACGCATTCACTCCTCTTATCAATACATACGTAAAACCAAAACGTTTTGGCGAAACAGTCAATAAGGAGGGCAGAAAATGAAAAAACTTGAATCATCAATAACCAATATGGTTTTGGTCTTAGTTGGTGTTGCTCTTGTAACAGGCGGAATTCTAGCCTATGTTAATAATATAACCCAAGGACCTATAAAAAAACAGGCAGAGAATACACTCGCCGAAGGTATCAAAGCCGTCATGGGCGGAGTTGATCTGACTGTAACGAAGGAAGATACTGTAAAACAGACCAACTCCGGAAAAGAATTCACTTTTGTTATACACGAAGCGGTAGGTTCTGACAATCAACCGATTGGAGCTGCCGTTGAAAGTACAACAAGTGGATTTGGTGGTGACCTAAAAGTACTGGTTGGATTTAATAACAACGGAGAAATTCTCGGTTATACAATTTTGCAACACTCGGAAACACCTGGACTTGGAGCTAAGGCAGACAAATGGTTCCAGAAAAATGGAAAAGGATGTATTATAGGAAAGAATCCAGACAAAGACAATCTTACTGTGACAAAAGACGGTGGTGCAATAGACGCAATAACTGCTTCAACTATTACTAGCCGTGCTTTCTTGTTAGCTGTAAACCAGGCATATCAGGCATATAAGTCACGCCCAGTTGACGCTAGCACAGGAGCATCGTCACATTACCAAAAAGAAAAGTAACAAACCTAAATTCAAGGAACAATGAATTACATTAAAATATTAACCAACGGCATAGTAAAGGAGAATCCAACGTTTGTTCTCCTGTTGGGAATGTGTCCTACGTTGGCCACAACAACATCGGCTATAAACGGACTTTCCATGGGTTTGGCGACTATGTTTGTCTTAATATGTTCAAACATAGTGATATCCTTAATAAAGAACATCACTCCAGACATGGTGCGCATACCTGTATTTGTTGTCGTTATTGCTTCATTTGTAACGATTCTGCAGATGCTTATGCAAGCATACGTGCCGACGATTTACGCTACATTAGGACTTTATATTCCTCTTATCGTAGTCAATTGTATCATACTTGGCCGTGCAGAAGCATTCGCATGTAACCATGGACCAGTTGAAAGCCTTTTCGATGGTATTGGCATGGGACTCGGTTTCAGTATTGCCCTTACATTATTAGGTGCTGTTCGTGAACTGCTCGGAGCCGGTTCTATTTTCGGAATTACACTTCTCCCCGAGACAAGCAATATGCTTCTTTTCATATTACCTCCGGGAGCATTCATCTCTTTAGGGTATTTGATTGCTATAGTTAATAAATTTAAGAAAGCGTAATTTATGGAATACATTTTAATTTTCATATCAGCCATATTTGTGAACAACATCGTGTTGTCACAATTCCTAGGTATTTGCCCGTTTCTTGGAGTATCTCAGAAGATTTCTACATCATTGGGAATGGGAGCAGCTGTTGCTTTTGTATTAACACTTTCAACCATAGTGACTTATCTTGTACAGATATACATCCTAAATCCTATGGGTTTGCAATATCTTCAAACCATTGCCTTCATTCTTGTAATTGCCGCTTTGGTGCAGATGGTTGAAATTATATTAAAGAAAGTTTCACCATCGCTATATCAGGCGTTGGGTATCTATCTTCCACTTATAACGACCAACTGTGCCGTACTTGGTGTCGCAATCCTTGTCATCCAAAAGGAATACTCGCTTTTGCAGAGTGTGATTTATGCATTCTCTACTGCAATCGGATTTGCTGTAGCATTGGTTGTTTTTGCTGGTATTCGCGAGCAGTTGGCAATGGTAAGCATACCGAAAGGCATGCGCGGCATGGCGATTGTGCTTGTTACTGCAGGATTGTTGAGTCTTGCTTTCATGGGATTCTCCGGTGTTGATGGAGGATTAAAAGAACTTTTTGGACTTTAAAGATTTTCAATATAAATAATAAAGTAGCATGACTTCTTGCACATGGCTTGATTATTTAATTAAATAACCAACATTGGGAAGCGTGCTACTTTATTTCTTTTCAAATTTTCCCAAATATATTTTGTTAAAACTGGGAATATGTTTAGTTTTGCATCTAGATTAACAAAATGCAAAACACTTATGAAAGAGACTATATTGGTTACAGGTGGAACTGGTTTTATTGGTTCACATACTGTTGTAGAGTTGCAACAGGCAGGATACAATGTTGTTATTATCGACAATTTGTCAAACTCAAAAGCAGATGTAGTTGATGGTATCGAGAAAATAACAGGCATACGGCCAGCATTTGAAAATGTTGATTGTTGTGATATGAAAAGCATGGAGAATGTATTCAACAAATATAATAGCATTAAGGGAATCATTCACTTTGCAGCAAGTAAGGCTGTTGGCGAAAGCGTACAAAAGCCCCTACTCTATTACCGCAACAACATTCTGAGTCTTATAAACATACTCGAATTAATGTCCCAGCATGGTGTTAAGGGAATCATATTTTCATCAAGTTGCACTGTGTATGGACAACCTTCGCCCGAGAACCTGCCGGTAACAGAAAACGCCCCGATACAGAAAGCTCTAAGCCCCTATGGCAATACTAAACAGATTAATGAAGAGATAATCCAAGATTATATTCACAGTGGTGCTCCTATCAAGTCGGTAATCTTGAGATACTTCAACCCAATCGGTGCCCATCCTACAGCACATATCGGCGAATTACCCAATGGGGTACCTATGAACCTCATACCATTTGTAACACAAACAGCGATAGGTATCCGCAAGCAGTTAAAAATATTTGGTAACGACTACAACACCCCTGACGGCACATGTATTCGTGATTACATATATGTGGTCGATCTCGCCAAAGCTCATGTAAAGGCCATGGAACGTATTCTTGAAGACAAAGGCACTGATTCTGTTGAAATATTCAATATAGGTACAGGCCGTGGCGTAAGCACGCTAGAAGTTGTTGAAGGTTTCGAAAAAGCAACTGGCGTAAAAGTAAATTGGGAATACGCCCCACGCCGCGAAGGGGATATTGAGAAAGTATGGGCTGACCCGGCAAAAGCAAATAATGTGCTTGGATGGAAAGCAGAAACAAGCCTTGAAGACACGCTGCGTTCTGCGTGGAAATGGCAGGTAAAACTGGATGAAGAAAATAAAAACAAATGATAATGTCTGTAACGCAAAATTCGTCAACCAATCCTTATAAGTTACCATTGTTCATTTGTTAATTCCGTAGAGTTGATACGAATTAAATAGTAAAGACAACGTGAGTCACATAAATTATACAGACTCACGTTGTTTTTATTAAGATGGAACGATATTGTTTTCAGAAAAGTCGTTTTACGTCCTTATTATGCTATCTTATTCAGAATACAAGAACTGGCGCTGCTGCAAATTACAATATTACTTACTCTTTTTATTTTATTTGCAGACATATTTTGATTTGTCTTTCATTTAATGTAACTTTGCATATAAAGTATTGCAGCAATACTTTATTTTATAAAGAACGTATGAAAAAAATCATATTAATAACAGGAGGGCAACGCTCAGGCAAAAGTGTATACGCTGAAAAATTGGCGCTGTCGCTATCTGCAACGCCTTATTATATTGCAACGGCTCATATTTGGGACGAAGAATTCAGCGAACGTGTAAGAAGACATAAAGTACGCAGAGGCCCACAATGGACGAACATTGAAGAAGAAAAATATTTAAGTAAGCATGACATTAACGGGAAAGTGGCTGTAATCGACTGCGTCACACTTTGGTGTACGAACTTCTTTTTCAATAACAACGATGATCCCCAGCCTACAGTAGACGAGGCATTGCATGAGATACAACAAGAGTTTGACAAGTTTACCAACCAAGATGCAACTTTTATTTTTGTAACAAATGAAATAGGTAGCGGAGAAGTCAGTGGCAATGCTGTACAGCGAAGATTCACAGACATGCAAGGTTGGATGAATCAATATATTGCAGCCAATGCCGATGAAGTAATAATGATGGTATGCGGTATTCCGGTAAAAATTAAAGGATGAATTTATTGGAATTAAGAATCTTCATACAATATTTATCAAAATAAAATCTATCAATTAATAAAATAAATATGAGAAAGTTCGAAATACGTCGACCTGACCATGCAATCATGGCTGACGTGCAAACAAAGATAGATAATCTGAACAAGCCCAAAGGTTCACTTGGACGACTTGAGGACATAGCTGCCAGGTTATGCCTGATACAACAGTCATTGACACCTAAGCTAATCAACCCATGTCATTTATTGTTTGGTGGCGACCACGGCATAGAACGTGAAGGTGTCAGCATATCACCACGTGAAGTGACTTGGCAGCAAATGATAAATTTTGCGAACGGCGGTGGCGGCGTAAACATGTTTTGCCGCCAGCATGGATTCAAACTTTATTTAGTTGACATCGGTGTTGACTATGACTTATCTGGATGCGACGGCATAATAAACAAAAAGATCGCCAATGGAACTGCAAGTTTCCTATATGGTCCGGCAATGGATAAGGACCAGTTTGATACAGCTATTAATATAGGAGCAAGCCTCGTAGATGAATGCCATAACAACGGATGCAATATAATAAGCATAGGCGAAATGGGTATTGCCAACACTTCGCCTTCAAGTGTTTGGATGAGTCTGTTCGGACAAGTACCACTCAAAGACTGTGTCGGTGCAGGTGCAGGACTAAACAGTCAAGGCATAAAGCATAAATATGAAATTCTGTCTGAAGCAATAAAAAATTATAAAGACAACACCACGGACGAAGACGACTCTACAGAAAACATCATAAGATATTTCGGTGGATTTGAAATGGTTGGAACCATAGGAGCGATGTTAAGGGCAGCTGAATTAAGGATGATAATCCTGATTGACGGGTTCATTATGACAGCATGTGCATTAGCAGTGTCAAAACTATATCCTGAGACTCAGGATTATATGATTTTCGGACATGTAGGCGACGAGGGCGGCCATAGACGATTGCTTAATCTTATGGAAGCCAAACCAATACTCGACCTCGGTCTACGTCTGGGCGAAGGTACTGGTGCAATATGTGCATTCCCTATAATTGACAGTGCCGTAAGAATGATAAACGAAATGAATAATTTTGACAATGCGCATATCACTAAATACTTCTAAATGGTACGACAACGTGTGGGCTGCGTTCATATTCTTCACACGCCTGCCATTATGGAGATTGCATGAGCCTCCACGTGAATGTTATCGTGCCGTAGTTGAATATTGGCCGTTGGTAGGTTGGATTACCGGCGCAATTATGGGAGCCGTAATTTATTTCGGTGGCATGTTGTTTCCGCATACCATATCCGTATTGCTGGCCATTGCCGTAAGGATACTTGTTACTGGTGCATTACACGAGGACGGCCTGGCCGACTTTTTCGATGGATTTGGCGGTGGTGCAGGTGACCGTAAACGGACACTTGATATAATGAAGGACTCACACATCGGTACGTATGGTGTTGTGGGACTGGTGTTATACTTCTTATTACTTTTCTTTTCTCTTTCGGCCATGCCTGCGTCACTTGCAGCACTAACAGTAATCGCTGCCGACCCATTCTGCAAAATGGTATCAGGCCAGATAATTTCCATGATGCCTTATGCACGTACGGAGGAGGAGTCGAAAGCACATGTAATATACAGGAAGATATCGATTAAAGCCGGTTTAAGTCTTTTTGTACAAGGAATTCTTCCATTAGTGTTAATGCTATATTTAACCGGAGGATTATTTCGTTGGGAGTCACTTATTTTTGCTCCTTGCCTGGTAATGTATTTCATGTACCTTCTTATATGGCACCGGCTTAAAGGATACACAGGTGATTGTTGCGGCGCAATGTTCCTGATAACAGAGCTATCTTTCTACCTCTGTGCCGTTTATCAGTTTACCAATAACAAAGCATTATGGACATTGTTTTAATAAGACACACAAGTGTAGGCGTACCCAAAGGCACATGTTATGGTTGGAGTGACGTGCCTGTGGCTGACACATTCGAAACAGAAGCAGAAGAGACTAAGAAAAATCTCGGTACAGTTGAATTTGATGCGGTATTCTCATCTCCGCTTACACGTGCCAGGAAGTTGGCTGCGTTCTGTGGCTACGACACCCACATAGTTGACGACCGATTGAAGGAAATGAACATGGGTGACTGGGAAATGAAAAAATTTGACGAGATTGATGACGAAAATCTACAGAAATGGTATGACGACTACATGCATATTGCCACAACAAATGGAGAAAGTTTCCCTGAATTGTATGCAAGGGTATCGTCTTTTCTAGACGAATTGAAATCAAAGCCATACGGTAAGGTTGCTATATTTGCACATGGTGGTGTACTTATTTGCGCAGGTATTTACGGAGGACTATTTACAGAAGAAAATTGTTTCAAGCACCTCGTCCCTTACGGTGGAATTGAAAGAATAAGCATTTGATACTATTAAAAAACGCCATGACTGACAAGCAGATAGTCGAGCTTTCACTTCAAAACCAAGAGCGGGCACACGAGTTGCTGCGCAAGACGCATATTATGGAGATATTATCAGAAGCCGGAACCGACGCGCATATAGTCGGTTCATTAGCCATGGGACTTCTGATAAACCATCTTGACATTGACATCCACGTCTACTCAACAGACGTGACATTACAAGACAGTTTTGCAATAATGGCCAAAATTGCCGAAAATGAATCTGTGATAAAGATTGAATGCCGCAACCTGTTGCATACAGAAGAAGCATGCATTGAATGGCACGTATGGGTAAAAGACGATGAAGACAAAACATGGCAAATCGACATAATCCATATATTAAGAGGCTCGCGCTACGACGGATTTTTTGAACGCATGGCAGAACGTATAAATGACGTATTAACAACGGAGACGCGCACTACCATATTAAGGCTGAAATATGAAACTTCAGGGAACGAACACGTAATGGGCGTTGAGTACTATCAAGCCGTGTTGCGTGACGGAATCAGGACACTGAGCCAATTCAACAAATGGCGTGAACTGCACAAACCGAACGGAATAATAGAATGGATTCCATGAAAAAATAGCGTCATGTTTTTGTAAAACCCAGCGACATCACACTGAATTTGCTTGCTCCGCACTTCATAAGTTCCTTGGCACACGCTATTATCGTAGCCCCTGATGTGACTACGTCGTCAATGATAAGAACATGCTGATTGTCAAGTTTTCTCTTACCAGTACAAATAAAAACATCGCGCACGTTCTCGTTCCGCTGCCAACGGTTCATGTGAGTCTGGCTTGCTGTAAACGATTTTCGTTTCACCGCATTACGAATTATGGGTAGATGTGTTATACCACTTACACCACGGGCTATCTCCATACTTTGATTATATCCCCTAGAAAATTTTCTATTGCGTGCAAGCGGTATCGGCACTATTGAGTCAATTTCATCAAAAAAACCGTAACGCAAGAATTCTTTTGCCGCAAAGCGCCCCATTAATTCGCCGATTTCCGGATGATCATTATACTTCATGGAGTAAATAATCCCGCTTGAATCTGAATGTGGCCTGTAATGGAATAACGCTGCAGCTTTGTCTATCGGAATCTGTCCCCAAAACGACTTTACCATTTCATTATCATAAGGCTTTATCCAAAAATTAGTTCTTGGCAAATCCAAGTTACACGACGAACAAATGACATCCTCACCAATTGCAAGGCGACAACCGCACATGACACATTGCTTAGGAGCAATAATATTGATAAATCTGACAAGAAATTCGGTTAGCATCGGTTGAAGTATAGACTGTGGTTATCAGGGCTTAATTAATTGGAGCGTACCTATCACTATTGTTCGACTCGTAAGATTCAAAGGCTATAATATCAATTTCCCAAATTACAATACTAAACTGACAATCAGGTGTTTATCTAATTTAGCCAAAGTTGTGGTTACATATATATGTAAAGCTTATGTAGCCTATTCTTAAAGACCGTCTTTTAGATTGTAAAAGGTTACCTGTTACGAGGCAAAAGGCATCCTTTTGCAGCGCTAAAGGCCGTCTATTGTTTATTTAACGGGATTACGGTCTTTTACAATTTATGAAATCATACCGACAATGAAGTAAAAAATCAAGAATCAAGGAACCATGTATGCAGCAGTTAAAAATCGTACATATACGTTCCCTTAATTCTTGATTCCTCTTCCTTTTATGATAGTATTAATAGCTTCTGGCTATTATAACTCTTTGTTTTGCAGGTTTGCCAGACACCATATCCACACCCTCTGTCTGCTCTACGCCAAACGGCACACAACGTATGGTCGATTGGGTCTCTTCTTTTATACGGGCTTCGGTCTCTGCAGTTCCGTCCCAATGGCAAAGGAAGAAACCTCCGTCCTTAATGCGTTCCTTGAACTCGTCATAATTGTCGCATTCATAAATACGGGAGTCACGATAGGCCTTTGCCTTGTCGAACATGTTTTGCTGTATGTCCTTAAGCAACTGTTCAACACGCTCTACAATACCATCTACTGGCACTGTGTCTTTCTCTAATGTGTCACGGCGCATGATCTCAAGAGTATTGTTCTCAAGGTCGCGTCCTCCCATGACAAGACGTACGGGCACACCTTTCAGCTCATAGTCTGCAAACTTGAAACCGGGGCGCTTGTTATCAGCATCATCATATTTCACAGATATGCCTGCTTCACGGAGCTCGTTGATAATCGGCGTAAGCTTTTCTGTTATGGCTTTCAATTGGTCTGCGCCCTTGGTTATAGGTATTATTACAACCTGTATTGGAGCAAGCTTCGGCGGCAATACGAGTCCGTTGTCATCTGAGTGGGTCATGATAAGAGCGCCTATAAGGCGTGTTGATACGCCCCATGATGTCGCCCACACGTATTCAGGCTTGTTCTCCTTGTTAAGGTATGTCACGTCAAAGGCCTTCGCAAAGTTCTGTCCCAGGAAATGGCTCGTACCACTCTGAAGGGCTTTGCCGTCCTGCATCATGGCTTCTATCGTATAAGTATTCAAAGCTCCGGCAAAACGCTCCGTCTCACTCTTCACACCCTGTACAACAGGTACAGCCATCCATTTTTCGGCAAAGTCTGCATACACATGAAGCATTTTCTGTGCTTCCTCTTCCGCCTCTTCACGAGTTGCATGTGCAGTATGGCCTTCTTGCCAAAGGAACTCCGATGTACGCAGGAACGGGCGAGTACGCATTTCCCAACGCATGACGTTGCACCATTGGTTGCACATCAACGGCAGGTCGCGATAAGAATGAATCCAGTTCTTATATGTATTCCAGATTATGGTTTCTGATGTCGGACGTATGATTAACTCTTCCTCAAGTCTTGCAGCCGGGTCGACTTCCACACCACTTTTATCTTCTTTTGCACGAAGACGATAATGTGTAACGACTGCGCACTCCTTGGCGAATCCTTCTACATGTTCAGCCTCGCGGGAAAGGAATGACTTAGGTATCAGCAACGGAAAATATGCGTTTTGTGCTCCAGTTTCTTTAAACATCTTGTCAAGCTGTTGCTGCATTTTCTCCCAAATGGCATAGCCATACGGTTTAATTACCATGCATCCACGCACGGCAGACTGTTCAGCAAGATCAGCCTTGGTCACCAAATCGTTATACCACTGACTATAATTGTCAGCTCTTTTGGTCAAGTCTTTTAATTCTTTTGCCATGATAAAATACTCGTTTTAACAAATTTGGTTGCAAACTTACACAAATTTTGCCTAATACTGAAATAATATGCAGACTTTCATCATCAATTGTGCCTCATATTATTGTTAATAAACAACGGTGTCATAAAATAAGAATCGTCAATATTCGACAGCCGACCACATACAAACTGCAACAAAATAATCGATTTTAATATAAAAAGAAAGTGATTTGCACAATTCAACTATCCAATTTACAAGTTTGCAAGATAACAAGTTGCAGCAATTGAAAAATATTATTATATTTGTCGCCTATAAAATTAACAGAGGACCTAACTTGATTTGTATTAGAGTTCTCAAAAACATAAGTCTGAATAATGAAAGTCCTGAAATTTGGAGGAACATCCGTAGGTTCCGTTAAAAGCATCTTAAGTTTAAAAAACATCGTCGAGAAAGAATCAAAAAAGCAACCGCTGGTAGTCGTGGTGAGTGCACTTGGCGGCATTACTGACAAACTCCTTAATACGGCGCAGTTGGCATTAAATGGTGATGAGGAATATAAGAATGAGTTTGACTCAATGGTGACACGCCATCACCAAATGATTGACACAATAATCACAGACAATAAGAAACGTGAGAAGTTGTACGATACTGTCGACTCACTGTTTGAGCAGCTAAAGAGCATATACTACGGTGTTTACCTTATTCATGACCTGAGTGAAAAGACACAAAATGCCATAGTAAGTTACGGAGAGCGTCTCAGTTCGAATATAACTGCAGCACTTATATCAAACGCGAGACTGTTTGACGCAAGGAATTTCATACAGACAGAATATAAGAACCACAAACACACACTTGACAGCGAACTTACCAATCAATTGGTATGTAAAACATTCAAGGAACAACCTGAAATTTCCGTTGTGCCTGGCTTTATCAGCCGTGACAAACATACCGGCGAAACTACAAACTTGGGACGTGGCGGAAGTGATTATACTGCTGCAATCATAGCAGCTGCCTTAAATGCAGAAGTGTTGGAGATATGGACTGACGTCGATGGTTTTATGACGGCAGACCCGAAAGTCATACACACAGCCTACACAATAAATGAATTGAGCTACAAGGAAGCAATGGAGCTTTGCAATTTTGGCGCTAAAGTTGTGTATCCTCCTACAATTTATCCTGTCTGTGTTAAAAACATACCTATTTGGGTAAAAAACACATTCAATCCGGATAGTCGTGGTACTGTCATAAAAGAAAAAATACATAACGACCAAAAGGTAATTAAAGGAATATCAAGCATCAGCGAAACTACTTTGATTACTGTGACCGGTTTGTCCATGGTTGGTGTTATTGGCGTTAACCGCCGTATATTTACGGCTCTTGCAATCAACGGCATATCGGTATTTTTAGTGAGTCAGGCTTCATCTGAAAATTCAACGTCAATAGCTGTAAAAGACTCTGATGCAGCTAAAGCGGTTGAAGTACTCAACGAAGAGTTTGCAAAAGAAATAGAAACCGGCTCAATGTATCCGATGCATGCGGAAAGCGGACTTGCAACAATTGCAATTGTCGGCGAAAACATGAAACATACACCTGGTATCGCCGGAAAGTTGTTCGGAACACTTGGACGAAGCGGAATCAATATAATAGCCTGTGCACAAGGAGCGTTTGAGACAAATATCTCATTTGTTGTTGACGGCATAAATTTACGTAAATCACTGAACGTGCTTCATGATTCGTTCTTCCTTTCCGAATACAATGTTCTAAACCTGTTCATTTGCGGAGTTGGAACTGTCGGCAATAAACTGATTGAACAGATTAAATCACAATATGAAGAATTGAAAGTCAACCGCCGCCTCAAACTGAACGTTGTCGGAATAGCAAACAGCAGCCATGCAATATTCAACCGTAACGGCATTGACCTTGATTCATACCAAGAATTACTTAAAAATTCCGATACATGTAATAACCAACAACTACGCAAAGACGTTGTTGGCATGAATATTTTTAACAGCGTATTTGTTGATTGCACTGCAAGTAAAGAGGTGGCATTATCATACCAGGAATTTTTGGAGCATAATATATCTGTTATTGCAGCAAACAAAATTGCCGCTTCGTCAGACTACGACAGTTACATTAAGCTAAAGAAAACAGCGTTGGCCCGTGGCGTTAAATTCCGTTTTGAAACAAATGTTGGTGCAGGATTGCCAATTATCGGTACGATAAACGACCTATGCAACTCCGGTGATAAGATACTTCAGATTGAAGCCGTGCTTAGCGGCACGCTTAATTTCATATTCAATGAACTTTCAGGAAGTATCCCATTTTCAGAAGCAGTTAAACGGGCAAAAGAACAGGGATACAGTGAACCGGACCCAAGAATTGACTTAAGCGGAACCGACGTAGTGAGAAAACTTGTAATCCTAACACGTGAAGCAGGATATAAAGTTGAAGTTGACGATGTCAAGAAACAACTTTTCATACCTGAATCATTCTTTAACGGAACTCTGGAAGAATTCTGGAACAATCTGCCACAACTGGATGCTGATTTTGAGATGCGACGTAAGAAACTTGAGTCAGAAGGTAAACGTTGGCGATTTGTAGCTAAAATGGAATATGGCCGGACCAGCGTATCGCTGCAAGAAGTAGAAAAAGGCCACCCATTTTATAACCTTGAGGGTTCTAACAATATTGTCATGCTTACCACTGAACGTTATAAAGAATACCCAATGTTGATTCAAGGCTACGGTGCCGGAGCCAGCGTTACGGCTGCCGGAGTTTTTGCGAACATAATGAGTATTGCAAATATTTAATCGCCGGTTCAATAAAATTAAGTATAAGTTCAATCACCACCCCACGACAGTGAAGTATCTCATTATCTTAGGAGACGGCATGGCAGACCACCCAATCGGCAGACTTAACGGAATGACCCCGTTACAATATGCCGACACACCCAATATGGATATGTTGGCATGCAACGGAAAATGTGGCTGTCTGATTACAATTCCTCAAGGCTTCTTACCTGGAAGTGAGGTGGCGAACATGGCTATCTTAGGATACGACTTGAATAAGGTTTATGAAGGAAGGGGGCCTTTGGAAGCCGCAAGCATAGGATATGAAATGAGCGATGACGATTTAGCGCTGCGTTGTAATATCATAACCTTGTCCGATGGAAAAATAAAGAACCATCACGGAGGTCATCTGACTACTGCCGAAGGTGATATCCTGATAAAGTTCTTGGACTCCAAACTTGGCAGTAAAGACGTAAAATTTATTACAGGCACTCAATACAGGCATTTACTCGTGGTGCGTAACGGCAACAAACATATCGTATGCGCCCCACCCCACGACTACCCCGATGAACCTTGGCGTCAACTCATGGTAAGACCAGAAACAGGTTGGGACAATAAAAGAGACGGCAACCAAATGACGGCACAGGAAACCGCTGATTTAATAAATAACCTGATTTTAAGATCGCAAAAATTACTAGAATCGCATAAAATTAATATAGACAGGGTCAACAAAGGTTTTGCCCCTGCAAACTGTATATGGCCTTGGGGTGGCGGTTACAAACCACACATAGACAAACTTAAAGATATTTATCCGCAAATAAAAAGTGGATCTGCAATATCAGCCGTCGACCTTATTAGAGGAATAAGCCATTATGCAGGCTTGAGGACAATAAAGGTTGAAGGAGCCACAGGACTTGCTGACACCAATTATGATGGTAAAGCAAAAGCCGCAATAGAAGCCTTGCGTACAGACGACTTTGTGTATCTTCATGTTGAAGCGAGCGACGAGGCTGGGCATGACGGTAATCTGGAACTTAAAATCAGGACAATAGAAGATCTAGACAAAAGAATCGTAAAACCAATATATGACGAAATAAGTACGTGGAACGAACCGGTACGCATTGCATTACTACCTGACCACCCTACGCCTGTCGAGCTAAGAGTACATGTAAACGAGCCTGTACCATTTGTAATTTGTGGTTCAGGCATTACCCCTGACGAAGTTACCAAGTACGATGAAGTTTGTTGTGCCAACGGCGCCTACGGAATGTTGAAGTTGGAAGAATTCATAAAGACATTTATAACTTGTTGAAAACCAGACTCATGAAATATTATAGCATCAATAAAACATCACCAGCCACGTCATTACGGGACGCTGTAATAAAGGGACTTGCACCCGACAAAGGGCTGTATATGCCAGAAATAATCAAACGAATGCCAGATGATTTCTTCAACAACATACAGGACATGTCGTTTCAAGAAATATCGTATGAAGTGGCAAAGGCATTCTTTGGCGATGACATTAATGCTGAAAATCTTAAACATATTGTTCACGATACATTATCATTCGACTGTCCTGTTGTGCATGTTAACGACAATATATGGTCACTAGAGTTATTCCACGGCCCCACACTTGCGTTCAAAGATGTAGGTGCGCGGTTCATGGCAAGGATGTTGGCCTACTATCTTGGCAATATTGAAGTTAATGTCCTTGTAGCTACAAGCGGCGACACAGGGTCAGCCGTTGCCAACGGTTTTCTCGGCGTTGATGGCATCCGCGTTTTTGTATTATACCCCAAAGACAAAGTCAGTCCGATACAAGAAAGCCAGTTTACGACCCTAGGGAAGAACATAATCGCACTAGAAGTCGATGGAACTTTTGACGATTGCCAAGCAATGGTTAAAGAAGCATTTGCCGATAAAGAACTAACTGAGCGAATAACATTAACGTCCGCAAATTCCATAAATATCGCCCGTCTTCTACCACAGGCATTTTATTATTTCCATGCATATGCCCAGATGAAAAGAACCGGCAAAGCCGATAATCTTGTTGTATGTGTGCCAAGTGGCAATTTCGGGAATATTACAGCAGGACTGTTCGCCCGACGCATGGGTCTTCCGATTAAACGATTCATTGCAGCAAATAATGTAAATGATGTGTTCTTGAAATACTTAAATACAGGTAAATACGAACCACGCCCGAGTATCCAGACCATAGCAAATGCCATGGACGTTGGCGACCCAAGCAATTTTGCCAGAATACTTGAGCTTTTCCACAACTCACACAGCGCTATTACAGCCTGCATCAGCGGCGCAGCATACACGGACGGGCAAATAAGGAAAGCTATATCCGAATGCTATAATAGCAACAATTACGTACTTGACCCTCACGGGGCATGCGGCTGGCTTGCCCTAAAAGACAATCTTAAGAACAACGAGACAGGCATATTCCTGGAAACAGCCCACCCTGCAAAATTCAAAGACACCGTGGAAGAGGCTATCAACAACTGTTTGGAAATACCCGAACGCTTGACATCATTCATGAAAGGACACAAGATGTCAATACCAATGTCGAATAAATTCAGTGCTTTCAAGCAATTCTTGGAGTCAGCATGCCAAAACGTATAATCAATATAAGACAGTAATATAAATTCATTGCTTCATGATTTTCTATTTTTCAGGAACAGGAAACACCCGATGGGCAGCTATGCAAATAAGCGAGAAGACAAATGAGAAGCTTGTCGACATAACAAAAGAAATCGGTAAACATACGACCTACAAACTTGACGAGGGCGAACTGATTGGCTTCTGTTTTCCGATACATGGCTGGCGTCCGCCACTTATAATGCGTAAATTCATAGAACAGCTGTCTATTGAAAATATAATGGGGCATTACTGTTTTGCATTATGCACGACCGGCGACAATGTCGGCGAGGCCATAAAAATATTCAGAAAAGACCTCGAGAAACAGGGGCTTCATCTTGACAGTGCATTTTCGCTCATCATGCCAGAATCATACGTCTGCTTACCGTTCATGGACGTGGATACACCTGTAAACGAAGCAAAGAAAAAACAGAATGCCGCCGTAGAACTTTCAAGTTTTATTAAACTTATCATTAAACGTGAAAAGAATGTTGAAAAACTAACAATAGGCAGATGGCCACGGATTAACAGCCGTTTTATTGGTATGTTGTTCACTAAATACATGATTAATGACAAACCTTTCCATACAACGGAGAAAAAATGTATTAATTGCGGAGTATGTGCAAAATCATGCCCTGTGAACAACATTATAATGAACGATAAGAACATGCCGCAATGGAAGCACGACGGTTCGTGTCTTACATGTTTTTCATGTTACCACCACTGCCCCAAACATGCCATCGAATTTGGCAGCATGACTAAAAACAAAGGACAATATTATTTCAAGTCCAACTCTGATACGGAAATAACATAGTACCAATTTTATTATTTTGCAGTATAATTACGGCTATAAACCAAAAGGTGGCATATTGCGTTGCAATATGCCACCTTTTGCAGTGTAAAAGATAACCTTTCACGATATAAAAGGTAACCTTTCATATTTAAAGTAAAAATGCCAATATCAACAACCCGAAAACTTATCATCACAATTGCGAAATTGTTATATAACAACCTGATAATTAATTAAATATATACTTTATAATAATTATGTATCCATAGGTAATTTTTGTTTGCCTCTAATCTTGCACTGGCAGAAAGATAATATACTTCATTATGGCTGCATATCAAAATAACTAATGTAATAAACATTGAAATACTCGGTTTCACTTATCTATACACTTGTTTGGGGAACAGTGAATTATGCGGTTAATAAGAATTTTTATGATAAAAACATTTTGCGTTCTCTTGTAAAATGAAAGAAAAATTGTACTTTTGTAATTGAAATATAAACATTTTAAATTAAAGAAGATTATGAAGAAGCTGAAAGTTATAACACTTGGACTGTGTGCAGCTTTGGTTTTAAGCTGTGGTACAAAAACAGGAACTGGAGCCTTAATCGGAGCAGGTGCCGGAACTTTTGTTGGAGGTGTAATCGGTAAAATAGCGGGCAACACCGCTGTTGGAGCTGCAGTCGGAGCTGCAGTCGGAGCTGGAACTGGCGCACTTATCGGCAAGCACATGGACAAGGTTAAAGCTGAGACGGAAGCACAATTGGATAATGCCAAGGTTGAAGAAGTCACTGACGCAAACGGCCTGAAAGCCGTAAAGGTTACATTCGACTCTGGCATATTATTCGCATTAAACAAGGCAGACTTGAATGCTACTTCAAAAAGCGAGCTTGCCAAGTTCTCCTCAGTATTGAAAAACAACAATACTTGTTCTGTCGACATTCAGGGATATACCGATTCAACAGGAAACGACGGCATCAATATTCCATTGAGCCAACAGAGGGCTGAGGCTGTATCAAACTATCTGAAGTCATGTGGTGTTAGCTCAAGCCAGATTGTAAAAGTTCAGGGCTATGGTTCGGCAAATCCGGTTGCCGACAATTCGACAAAAGCTGGACAGGCATTGAACCGCCGTGTTGAAGTATATCTATATGCCAGCCAGGACATGATCAACGCTGCGAACAATGGTACTTTGCAATAAATTTCTACATTCCGGGAAATGATTAGACTTAATATCATTGGACGAATTATACGTTGGATGGTGGTAGCCTTTTTCGGCTCCACCATTCTTGTTGTTGTGGCACTCAGGTTCATACCAGTATACTTCACTCCCTTAATGTTCATACGTTGTGCCGAACAGATAACCAATGGCGAAAGTATAAAGTTGCATCACCACTGGGTGTCGCTTGACAAAATTTCACGTCACATGCCTGTTGCTGTAATGGCCAGTGAAGACCAACGTTTCTTGTTACATCACGGCTTTGATTATAAGGCGATCGAAAAAGCCGCAATGAGTAACATGAGAGGGAATAAAATAAGAGGCGGAAGTACTATCTCGCAACAAACAGCTAAAAATGTATTTTTATGGCCAGGACGTTCATGGGTGAGAAAAGGACTTGAAGCATATTTTACAGTTCTTATTGAATTCATGTGGAGCAAGCAACGTATTATGGAAGTATACTTGAATTCCATAGAAATGGGGCCTGGTATATATGGCGTCGAAGCTGTGGCAAATGACAATTTCGACAAAAAAGCATCAGATCTTTTCAGGGACGAGTGTGCGCTGATAGCAGCGACACTACCCAACCCGATAAGGTTTAGTTCAAAAAATCCCAGTTCGTATATACTGAAACGCAAACGCCAAATTGAACGTCAGATGAAATTCATACCTTCATTCCCGAAAGAAGGTGAAGACTACGATCCAAAGACATCAGCTGGAGGAGTATACAGAAACAATTAATATTAGCACACTTATCGATTAATCTTTATACAAAGGTGGATTTCCTAGCACAATTAAACGACAGCCAGCGACAAGCGGTTGAATATTGCGACACCCCTGTTCTGGTCATTGCAGGAGCCGGTTCAGGCAAAACACGTGTACTAACGTACAAAATAGCATACCTTTTGAGCAAAGGAATGAAGCCATGGAACATTCTCGCGCTGACATTCACCAACAAGGCTGCCAATGAAATGAAGCAACGTATAAGTACACTTGTTGGCAGCGATATGCCACAAAGGCTCAACATGGGGACGTTCCACAGCATTTTTTCTAGAATCTTACGTGCCGAGGCTTCATATCTGAACTATGCGTCCAATTTTACAATATATGATGAAAATGATTCACGCAGCCTTGTAAAAACAATTGTCAAGGAAATGCAACTTGACGATAAGATATACAAACCCTCTCTGATAAGCTCGAGGATAAGCATGGCTAAAAACCATCTTATACTTCCAGATCAATATAGGATGACCAGAAACTTGGTTGAACGCGACACTGAACAACGCATGCCAGCCATGAGTAGCATATATTCTGCATACTGTGAAAGATGCAAGTTAGCTAACGCCATGGACTTTGACGATCTGCTGACAAATACATACATATTATTTGACGAGAACGATGATATCAGATTGAAGTACGCCGAAAAGTTCAAATACATACTCGTCGACGAGTATCAGGATACAAACTTCGTTCAACAGAAAATAGTATGGCAACTTTCAAAAGAAAATTTACATGTCTGCGCCGTTGGAGACGATGCACAAAGCATATACGCATTCAGAGGAGCGAACATTGACAACATACTTAACTTTGAAAAACAGTTCACCGGCACCAAGGTATTCAAACTGGAACAAAACTATCGAAGCACGCAACGTATTGTACAGGCGGCAAACAGTCTGATACGCCATAACAAACAGCAAATACCTAAAGACGTATTCAGCAAGAACGATGAAGGCGACAACCTTACGCTAAAAACTGCATACAGCGACAAGGAAGAAGCTATGATTGTCTGCAACGAAATAAACCGTATTAGAAGAATAGAACATTGCAAATACAGTGATTTTGCAATACTGTATCGTACAAACTCCCAAAGCCGTAGCTTTGAAGAAGCCATGCGAAAAGCAGGCATGCCTTATAAAATATACGGAGGCTTGAGCTTTTATCAACGTAAGGAGATAAAAGACATGATAGCCTATTTCCGCATGATTGTAAATCCCGACGATGAAGAAGCATTTAAACGTATTATAAATTATCCCAAACGCGGTATAGGCGAAACAACAGTTGCAAAGATCTCTGGTTTGGCATCGGTCGCAGGTGTCAGTTTATGGCGCGTAATTTGTGAACCGGAAAAATATGGACTATCTGCAAGTAAGGCGACTCTTGTCAAGATTGCCGACTTTAAGAAATTAATTACTAACTTTATAAACAAACTTATTACAACAGACGCATATACATTAGGTATTGAAATTGCAAAAACAAGCGGCATATCAGCCGATATTTATGCAGACAAATCTCCTGAAAACCTCTCAAGGCAAGAGAATCTTGAAGAATTCCTAGGAAGTCTCCAGGAATTTGTCGAAAGCCGCAAAGAAGAAGGCCTCATTAGCGAAACAGGTCTTGCTGACTTTTTGAAAGAAGTTGCGCTGCAAACCGACATAGAGAGCGATGATAAATCCAACGATGAAGCAGATCGTGTTTCTCTTATGACAATTCACAGTGCCAAAGGACTAGAATTCCCAACCGTTTTCATTGTTGGCCTTGAGGAAAACATATTTCCAAGCCTCATGTCCACTAACAGTATACGTGAAATTGAAGAGGAGCGGCGTCTGTTTTACGTAGCTATAACCCGTGCAGAGCGGCATTGCATTTTGACATACGCCAAAAGCCGTTACAGATACGGACGAATGGAGTTTCAAAACCCAAGTCGTTTTCTCATGGACATAAATCCGCAACTTATTAAGACAGACGGCCCACAGTTTATTGGTACAAGTCGTCATTCATACATTACAGATTCGCATAAATTAAACAGATATCAGAACAGCAAACCTGTAGCTTCACAATTCAAGGCCGACCCAATGCTACGTGAGGTCGTTCATCATAAAGACACACCGGCAACAAGCATGCTGCCCAACAGCTTCAAACGGGTTAATAAATTAACAACAAATTCTTATAACCAGCTGAATCATATCTCAGAAAATGATGTTAGCAGCATGCCCATGGACGGATTGAGAGTTGATTGTATCATCGAACATGAGCGTTTTGGTGTTGGAAAAGTGATAAGATTAGAAGGTAAAGGTGAAAATCTCAAAGCTACGGTACAATTTGAAAATGCAGGAGTAAAGCAACTGCTGGTTAAATTTGCAAGATTCAAAGTATGTAAATAACAATATGGTAGTATTTGTATGTTCTATTCAATCAAACAATCAGCATAGAACTTGTCAAAATACTCCAATCCCTTCTTCGTACAACTGCCACGAAGAAAAACTATTATGAATGTATGAAATATCTCGTCCAACTTGTACCTTTCATATAAACGAGTACGCATTACATAATTCATAGCAGCATCGCCCATGCGATTCATTATGTCATAATTCAAATCATTACGGAAGAAACCGTGTTCAATACCTTTCGTAATGAATTCCTGTGAACGAGCATTCTGTTTTTCGCTGTTTTCTTTAAAGAAAGCCAATATTCTCTCGTATTTCTCCATTTCAGAAAAAAAGAGAGGATTGATCGAACCCAAGTCTTTAAGTTTGGTCCTGATAAAGAATGCGACTACAGCCATCTCATTTTCAGCCATGCTTGCATAATCCGTTATCTTCTTCATCAATATTTCATTATCATTCTTAATACACTCGTATAACAAATCTTCCTTATTGCTATAAATCACATAAAGTGTCCGCTTGGATATCACCATTTTAGTGGCAATGTCATCCATACGCACGGCCTTTATCCCTTTTTCTTTAAAAAGTGACATGGCTGTATAAAGTATCTTTTGCTTGAGCCCTTCGCGATAAGCAGTGACATTGCCGATTTTACGCATAATTGTAAACTTATTTATTTGCAAAGTTAATAAATTATTTTAAAAAACTATTTGACTTCATATATTTTCCTTATATTTGCAATAGAAATATTGTAAAAGAGGGAAAGGTAAAAAGATGAAAGCGATTAATGAAGAGCCTATAACAGTTGTTTATGGTTAAAGTCTATATTAAAACAGTGTGATTAATAATTGGTGATTCACTTGTTTTATATGATTCTCGATTTTGACAATTCTGGCTCAGAATAATCAAAACATTTTACATCTCCTCATTAAGAAATCTAATTCCTAAATTACATTTATGGCGAATATAACTAAAGAAGCCGCACTTGAATACCACAATAGCGGCAAACCTGGAAAAATCGAGGTAAAACCGACAAAACCTTACAGAACCCAAACGGACCTGAGCTTGGCATACTCTCCCGGTGTGGCGTTTCCATGCCTGGAGATACAGAAAACGCCAAACGATGTTTACAAATATACAGATAAAGGCAATTTGGTTGCTGTAATTAGCAACGGCACTGCAGTACTCGGTCTTGGAGATATTGGAGCCATGAGCGGCAAACCAGTGATGGAAGGCAAAGGTTTGCTTTTCAAGATATACGGCGGCATTGACGTGTTCGATATTGAAGTAGACGAGAAAGACCCAGAAAAGTTCTGTGAAGCCGTAGAACGAATCGCTCCTACTTTCGGAGGAATCAATCTTGAGGATATAAAAGCCCCTGAATGCTTTTATATTGAAGAACGTTTGAAACGTACATTGGATATTCCTGTAATGCACGATGACCAGCATGGTACGGCAATTATTTCTGCTGCAGGTTTGAAGAATGCGCTTGAAGTAGCTGGTAAGAACATTGAAGACGTAAAAATTGTTGTCAATGGTGCCGGAGCTGCGGCAATATCATGTACCAAATTGTACATGGCCCTTGGTGCGAAAAAAGAGAATATCGTCATGCTTGACTCTAAAGGGGTCATCACCACAGACCGTGAGAAACTGACCGAGCAGAAACGACTATTCGCTACAGACCGCCGCGACATACATACACTTGAAGAAGCAGTCAAAGATGCCGATGTATTCGTAGGACTATCAAAGGGTAACGTATTAACCCAAGACATGGTACGCTCGATGGCAGACAAGCCGATAGTGTTCGCCCTGGCAAACCCTGTGCCTGAAATTTCATACGAAGACGCCATCGCCAGTCGTCCTGACGTATTAATGAGTACGGGGCGTTCAGACTATCCCAACCAGATAAACAATGTAATCGGATTCCCGTATATATTCCGCGGAGCCCTTGACGTACATGCAAAAGCCATTAATGAGGAAATGAAAATGGCTGCCGTCAAGGCAATAGCCGACTTGGCAAAACAGCCGGTACCTGACGTTGTTAACGATACTTACCAGGTAAACAATCTCACCTTCGGTCCATCATACTTCATACCAAAACCTGTCGACCCACGACTTATCACTGAAGTGTCAGCAGCAGTTGCACGCGCGGCTATCGAAAGTGGCGTAGCCAGAAAGACTATAACAGATTGGGATGAATACAAGAACCGCCTGCGCGAAATGCTTGGACAGGAAACCAAGCTGACACAGAAGCTATACGACACGGCACGGCGTCATCCACAGCGCATTGTCTTTGCCGAAGGCATACATCCGACTATGCTCAAAGCTGCAGTCCAAGCAAAGAACGAAGGCATCTGTCACCCAATTCTCTTAGGCAATGATGAAAGAATAGAAAAACTTGCCCGCGAACTTGACTTGAGCCTTGACGGTATTGAAATAGTCAATCTGCGCCATGACAGGGAGAACGACAGACGCGAGCGTTACGCACGCATACTAGCCGATAAACGCCAACGTGAAGGCTATACGTTCCAGGAAGCCAATGACAAAATGTTCGAACGCAACTATTTCGGAATGATGATGGTAGAGACTGGTGACGCAGATGCTTTCATAACTGGTCTATACACAAAATATTCAAATACGATTAAGGTTGCAAAAGAAGTTATCGGAATACGTCCGGGCTATAACCATTTTGCAACTATGCACATTATTAACTGCAAGCGCGGCATACTCTACATGGCAGACACTCTTATTAACCGTCATCCTAATAAGGAAGTCCTTGCCGATATAGCCAGACTCAGTGCGGATACAGTGCGTTTCTTCAACGAAGAACCTGTAATAGCCATGATTAGTTATTCAAACTTCGGTACTGACAACGACGGTAATCCGGCACAGGTGCATGCTGCCGTTGAAGAAATGCAACAACACTACCCAGACCTGGCCATTGATGGCGAAATGCAGATAAACTTTGCACTCAACACCAAACTGCGCGATGACAAATATCCGTTCACACGCATTAAAGGAAAAGATGTTAACACGCTTGTGTTCCCCAACCTGTCAAGCGCAAACAGCTCATACAAACTGTTGCAGGCGCTTAATCCTGATGCGGAGATAATTGGTCCTATACAAATGGGACTTAACAAGCCTATACACTTTACCGACTTTGAATGCTCCGTCCGCGATGTAGTCAACATTACAGCTGTGGCTGCAATCGACGCATACGTACAGAAAATAAAAGAGAATATCGAAAAGTCCCAAGACTAAACCGCCTTGTACATTCAATTACAGGGAAGTAGGGGTTCAGAAAATACAACCCCACTTCCCTATTTTTTTACGCTAAAAACTTGCCACAATATGCCTTTTAATCAATGCCGCAACAGATTCATACTAGAGTATTGATTATCAGGTAAATATAAGACACAGAACAAACGTCATCTGTCATTATTTCAAAAGGCACTCTTTTATGAGCTAAAAGGTTGCCTTTTACATTGCCAAAGACGGCCTTTTGCATTGCAAAAGGCCGTCTTTAGGTTTCTAAACGATTAAATGTCTTTTCATACATCCTTTCTCCACCAGATTCTCATCATCTTGCGATATATGGCTATCATATTGGCAACTGAAACAAGAACGAACAATGCGAGTCCAAGAGTGACGGAATTCAACATCGAACCTTCTTCAATCTGAGGGAACAACGTCTCGATAAAGCCCATATAATAACCACGGGCAAAAGATACTACGACTAACGCCATGACAAGAACGAAAGCATTAAGGCATAGGGTCAGAAGCTCGTAAGGCATGGCTACTCGCAACGGACTATAACCTATTAAGAGCAAATTTTCAAGCTTGGTCGTATTCTTCTGTACAAGCAGGTAAATGCTTAACATCAAGATATAAAAGCTCAAGATGCTTATTACTACGCCTACCGTCATGACGACAGACACCATCATGCGCAAAAAATACGTGGTTTTCTCATTCTGCAACTTATCATCGTCAACTTCCAATCCATGGTCGTCAAGATATTTGGCAATGTTCTCGTCGGCTGGATTTACCATCTCGACAATGAGACGAGTCGATTCCGGCTGCCTGTCAGGAGCATATAACGAATTGCTCCAATCCATGAATGACTGCGGAACAAGTATGGTATTCAACCTGTTTGAGAACCCGATTACGCGTCCTTTATATTCGTCGTGACGCCCGTTGCCATGGATATAAATCCGGAAATCTATCATGCCAACAAGTCCATCACTGATTTTAGGCAATGAATGTGACTGCGCAAATCCGAAATTATACATATTAATATATGTACGAGGCAAAATTATAGGCACTTCACGGCTGTTTTCGACGTACTTCCAATCCTTCAATGAAACATCGACAAAACCGTCAGGAACGCTCTCAAAAAACAATTCCGAACTTAATATCGGCTGACCGTTAATACCCATCTTGGCATCAACCTTGTATTCGGTTGAAGTAAAACGGCCTATCTTATTGACAAACTTCTGTCCGGAAAGGTCGTCAATTTCAGCATTGGTAAATGAGTTCGCCCTACCCGACAACGAACTTGCCGCCCCGACTTTTTTACTTATAATCACATAATTTGATTTCATAAAACTGTCTTGGGACGTGAACACTGGCAAAACGTCACAATAAAACTGATAACCAAGAAGGACAATAAGCATTCCCAACAGATTGGCAAAAGCAAAACCGGCAAACTGCGGCACGCTTATATGTTGACGTAACAATTTCCAAACCAAAGTCATAACCTGAAAACTTTTTCGTAGTCTAAATCCATGTGTTTACCAATACTTGTAACAATCACTCCTGCACCTTGTGCCTTTGCTTCAGACATCATCAACTCTCCCATTATGTTTGAGTTTGTATCGTCAAGGTGGCTTATTGGCTCGTCAGCAAGAATAAAGTCAAAGGGCTGCACCAATGCACGCAACATGGCTACACGTTGCTGTTGTCCGAATGACATGTGGCCTATCTTAGCGTCAACCTTGTCACCAATTCCTAACATGTCAAACCATTCGATGATTTGTTTACGCGTCTTGAAGCCTGTAAGCTTGTTCTTTATCTCGACATTCTCAAAAGCGGTCAATTCCGGGAACAAGCGTAACTCCTGAAACAAATAACTCAAATGCCTTGTACGGATGTCTACCCAATCTGCAACTTTCAGTGAGCGCGTGTCTGCACCGTCAAACAATACTTGTCCATTATAATCATTACGATAGCCGAGAATATAGCTGCAAAAAGTACTCTTACCTTTTCCGCTGTTAGCTTCCAAAAGATACAATCCCCCTTTTTCAAACGTAACGTCCTGCTCCCATATATCGGAGTGCAAGTCGTTACGCTGTAAAAAGATTTCGGGAATAACTTTACTGAACTTAATATTTTTCATTATTTCATAATGTATACAATCGTACTCTTGCCATTGAGTAATGAATTGGCAAGAGAACCTAAACCGTCCTGTCTCAAAAGCATATCCAAGTTTAATACCATTGCCATGCGCTGGCCTTTTATCAATTCTTGTATGTTTACAGACAACGGATCTGCTGCTTTATTCAAAATGTTTCGGGCTTCATTTTCAGAACTTCCAGAAAAAAACTGCATGTCCTCAGACACTCCGAAATAAAATGTCATGTCGCCACCTGAATAATAATATGAATCTTTCTCCCAGTCAACAATCTTGCTACCTGCCGGACAAGACTGCTTCCAATAACCCACATCATTAAGGAATGTCTTGCTTTTCAAATCGGCACACATTTGTATCTCTGGCATTTCTTTGGTAAACTTAGGCAATACGACAACGACGTCACCGTCAATACTTTTAATAATGTTGTCCATGTCAATAGCAGTATTCATGCCTACTAACAAAGCCTGGAATGTCTTGTTGTTATGCAACAATTTTATAAATTGCGCCCCTTCAACATTCAAAAACATTCCAAATACAGCCCCTGAAGACATATTTGCATTATATTTACCTGTTATCGGCCTGAAAATTTCACTTGAAGATTTAAGCTCTTTATCAACTTTGGCATTGAATGAAAACGTCTCACCGCGTATGATAATTTCATTTCCGTCATTTGAACCAAGCTCGGCTGCTATCATTACCTGTGACAAATCTGCATCCTTTGGTGCGCCAATGGTAAACGGAGCAACAAACTTTTCAGGCAGGGCTGCTGCTTGAGCCACAAATGCAACCGGGGCATTTATACTGTCAAGCCTGTCGAACATAGGTGTACCCTTTATACCTTCATCTGCATCTTGTCCAAGCAATTTTAATATATTTTGCTTCACTTCCTGTTGTTGCGCAGGCAAAGTCGGCCCCATAACAACCAAGGCATTATCTGAAAAACCTGCAACCCAAGAATCCTTTATAATGGTAAACTGATAATCCTTATACTTTGACGTAGTCTTACAAAATCCTTCCTTAGACATACCGTCAAACCACTTTATAAGTTTCTTATCATCCGCAATTTTAGCTGACAGACCGATATTACCGTCAACTGTTTCAAAAAGATACAACTTTGCCGATAAATCCAAACCACAATCAGCAAGATCATCTATTTTCAATAGTTCTTTGACTGTCTCGCTTCCATTATTGCCAATCAAAGCTTGGGCGTCAACTGCAACCAAAGCCGTACTATTATCAGGTATGGCATTCAAATAATCCTCAGACGAACATGATGAAAATAAAGACAACAACGCCCAAGCCACACAGGCAACAACTGATCTTATAAAATACTTATTCATTTTCTTATTATTATGACGCTATCATAACGACACATGGTTTCGAACCATGAACAGAATAGTAAACTTACTTTCTCAATGCCAATAAAGTCATCATCGTAGCTGACAATGCAGCCGTCTCAGTGCGCAAACGACTTGTGCCTAAAGTAACGGATTCATAACCATTATCGATAGCCATCTTGACTTCATCCATAGAGAAATCACCTTCAGGTCCAATAAGAACTGTTACATCGTCGCCTTCAACTGATGACGCAAGACCGTAAACCTCCGTAAAGAAATCTTTACGCTCAATCTCCTCATAACAGTGTGCTATATACTTGCGTCCCGCCCTTGGAGTCGTAACAAAGTCTTTAAATGACATCATGGCATTCAATCTCGGTTTCCAAGGTTTATGGCTTTGTTTTACTGCTGAAACGACAATCTTGTCAAGGCGTACAGTTCTCATAACTTTTCTCTCCGAGAATTTACAATTCAAGAACGTCACCTCGTCTATGCCGATTTCCGTTGCCTTTTCACAGAACCATTCAATACGATCCATCATCTTGGTTGGAGCTATTGCTATATGTATGTTGCCTTTCCATCCTTTCTCCTGCGGAAGAACTTCTTTTATCTCATACATGCAACGCTTTGTGGCGGCAATAGTAACTTCTGCACGATAAAATACACCTTCACCATCCATCAGGTACATTTCATCGCCACTCTTAAGCCGCAACACGCGCAACGCATGCATAGCTTCTTCCATTGGCAACTCTGTCAATTCCGCAGCCGAAGGAACATAAAAAAATCTCATTTCTTTCATAGTAACAATTTACTTACTGTCATTATTTTCACCTTTATTTCGTCTCTTCTTCTCATCGCGCAAATGCGACGCTAATTCATAGTTCTCATCTGCTATTGCTTTATCCAATGCCGACTGCAACATTTCATCACTTATGGTATTGACAGGCAACGAAACTCCCCTTGAATTTTCATTATACAAAACTGACTGACGCTTCATAAGTTCGGTTTCCATATAAAGAGGAATACCACTGACGACCGACAACAATACAGCATCAGAAGCACGTATGAGCATAGGTTTTAAAGTCTCCTTATTGTAAAGAAGTGTTCTATACTGACCGTCTATAATGTCGTCAATGACTAATTCATAATTCAGACCGGATGAATCTTTTACCAACTTACACAGAACTTCAGGTAACATTATACGTGTAATTGGTATTTTCTTCACTCTAAGTTCAAGTTGGACTGCCATAGCCTTATCGCAGACTATTGTTATCTGCCTATCATGATTTTCATCCGTCAATATCAGCAAACCAAGGTCATTTGTCCCAACAATTTCCGATACACCTTTGAATATCAACCGTTCTTTTGTCATAAACAAACCTCATAAACTTCAAGATTCAACATGTTCCTTCGGTCGGAAGAGAACAGCAAAAGCCAAACCTATAACTAAAGCATAGCCGGCAAAGATTAACCAACATGTCTGCCAATCGCCAACTGTATAAAAATCATCACCAATTTTCTGCCCCGTGGTATAGGCATTAATAACGGCTTGGGCGCATAATGTTCCTATGGTAGCTCCAATTCCATTAGTCATAAGCATGAACAAGCCTTGTGCGCTTGAACGGATTTTATGATCGGTACTTTTATCGACGAAAAGGGAACCACTGATATTAAAGAAATCAAAAGCGACTCCGTAAACAATCATGGACAATACGAACATCCACACTCCATCGCCAGGATTACCAAATCCGAATAATCCAAACCTTAACACCCAAGCAAACATGGCAATCAGCATGACATTCTTGATTCCATAACGTTTCATGAAGAAAGGAATCAGTAGGATGCAACATGTTTCACTTATTTGTGATAATGATATGAGGATGTTAGCATGTTGAACGCCAAATGTATCAATATATTCAGGATTTGCAGCAAAGCTGCTTATGAACGGATTTGCAAAACCATTGGTTATCTGCAAACTTACGCCTAACAACATTGAGAAAATGAAAAATATTGCCATATTTTTCTGTTTGAATAGCGCAAATGCCTTCAAACCAAATACGTCTGCCAAACTTTTCTTTTCACTGTCAGTATCAACTTGACATTTCGGTAAAGTAAATGTATAAAGGAATAACACTATGCTCAATAGGCCTGAGACAATGAACTGATTCTGATTTGCCTGGAACCCCATAAGATCGACAAGCCACATCGAGATAATAAAACCAATCGTACCAAAAACCCTAATCGGTGGAAAATCTTTCACAGTATCCATTCCCGCTTGGTTCAATGCATTATATGCGACAGAATTACTCAGTGCTAACGTTGGCATATAGAATGCAACAGAAAGAGAATAAAGCGTGAACAATACCGAGAACTCGGAATCAATACCGGAATTAATGCCGTACATTGCAGCAAAAATCATAAAAGCTCCTGCCAATAAATGGCAAATACCCAATAATCTCTGAGCTTGAATCCATCTATCGGCAATAATTCCCATCAAAGCGGGCATGAAAATAGAAACAATGCCTTGCATGGAATAAAACCAACCGATATCCGTACTCATTCCAATATTTCCGAGATAACGGCCCATAGACGTAAGATATGCGCCCCAAACTGCAAATTCCAAGAAGTTCATGAGCGCCAAGCGAACTTTGAGATTCATTATGATATTTTTTACGACAGACAACAAATTAGTTATATGTAGGATTATGCAAATCATAGCAGATACCTCAAATATTGGCATGGAGAGATATCATTAACGACGCAAATTATCCTTATGCAAAGATAACGCAAAAAAAAATATCATCAAAAAAAAATAACATTATTTATGCACGAACACCTTACTTTCTCATTTTGCGTAATATGCCACTTATTTCCTCAAACTTACGCCCCATATTAAGTTTAAGATATATATTATAGAGTGAAGGTGCCCAACGTTCCTTATTGTCTGGGGCCACAACTCTATATTTTTCCATGTATGGCAATGCTTTCTTATAATAATCCAAAATTTTCTTCTTATTTCCCTTATTTTTCTTTGTATCATTTTCAAACGCCAACGCCATATTAAGGTATGATACACCTGCGTTCAAATAAACATCTGGCAACGTATCATTCCGTTCAATAAGAGAATCGCTTATTGATATGCATTCTGCATATTTGCCCATATTTAGCAAAACATTACTTTTTGCAAACAAAAACAATGTATTATTATTATCACAACTTAATGCTTCATCTGCTACAACCATTGCAGAATCCAGCATATTGGTGTCATTATAATAATCCATCAACCTTGTAAAAAAGAAATTGGACTTTCTATTCTCTTCAAATCCACGACGCAACGTATTTACATAATTAATTGTGTCTCTCTTCATTAAATACGCCTCGGACATGTATACAAATGCACGCTCCCTGTACTTTTTATCAGTCAGAGCCAAATCCGAATACTTCAAAATACTGTCTGGCTTAGACAATCTTAATCCACAGAACATAGTCCAAAATGCTGCTGACGAATAAAGTGAATCTGATTCACCCGTCATACAAGAAGAAAAAAGAGGCTGTATCTTGCATCTGATGTAAGAATCCATCAAATCATAAGCGGAATTGAAATTATTTTTTTTAACAAAATAAATACCTCCATTATAGAGATTAATACGATATCTGCTTAAATATTCAGCATTTTTTTTACGATGCTTTAATTTAACCCGCCCTTTTTTATCTGGCTGCATGTCTATACTATCAAGGCTCTCATAAGCAATAAACATCTTACGCAAAGTGTTAAAAAACATCGCAGTATCAGCCGGCTCGTTCAAATAGAATTTCTCGTTTATTATTTCATATTGTGTCTTTATGGCATCAGCTAATGTTATATAAATCTTAATATTTTCCTTATTGGCCGAGTCTTTCAACAACTCACGCATCGACGACTCCGCATTCTCTAGATTATTACGGTTCTTGATGTCAGAGCGTGCTTGACTTATTTCCTTCTTTTGTGCAGACAAAGGGAAAAATAAGAAAAGAGAAATGAAAATGGCCAACAAACGCATCATCGTAAATAATTTTAATGATTTAACGTATAAATAAAATCAGATATAATTAGACAAAGTTTAAAGTGATACGGTTTTCAACAATGGAGACCGGTATGCTCAAAGATACCGGTCTCCGTTATAATTAAGCGGGAGAATTCAGCTCGTTATTTTGTAAGCATCTCAGCCTCTTTCGTCTTTGCATCGTCAGGTCCGAGAGCCCTATAACAACAAGTATAAAGAGAATATGCCCAAACGCTCTTGAATTCCATAGTCTTGTCCATATCCTTGGCTTTCTCGAGATAATTTATAGCCTGCATATAGACATCAATAATAATCTTCTCTGCATCAGGAGACAACCTCTTGCCATTTGCAGTTGCCTTTTCAGCGGCTTCTTGTGCCTTGTACATATAGCAGTTACCGATCGAAGCTATTACTGCGATATTTGTAGGCTGAACGCTTACGGCTTTATTCAACACCTGTACAGCCTCGTCCCACTGATGTTCGTTCATGTAAGCCTGACCCTGCATTGCAAGAGCTGTAAAATTGTTAGGATCCTTTGCCAATTTTGCCTTAACAAAGTCACCAAGACTAGCCTTGTCGTTAAGTGAAATGTACATTGAGCAGATAGTGCTGAAAATCATCTCGTTGCTTTCGTCAGTTGCATAAATCTCCTTCAGCTTGTTTACATAATTCAATGTATCGCTGTGAGTCTTCAACTGGCTTTGCATCACTGCTAGCTTTATCTGCATAGCATCCTTAGACATGGCCGTATCATTAAGTGCAATGTCAGCGTACTTTTCAGCTTTTGCATAATCCTTTGCAAAATATGCGTCGCGGGCGGCATAGAATGCTATCTGGGTAAGATTTGCATCTTTACTCATATCCTGTTCCTTAAACAAAGGATAGTAGGCACTCTCTACATAAGTAGACAAATACTTGTATGACAATGCTTCATCTATGGTCTGATAATAAATTCCGGCATTAATCAGATGGAATCTTACTGGATATAGACGATCTGCATTTGCCTTATGGAACTTAGGCTTAACCTTGCCCTTTTCGTTGGGCTGCATGTCAAATTCATCACATGCAACACCGCTTTCAAGAGCGTTCAACACTGCATTGTATAGTCCAACAGTATCATATGCTTCAACCTTGCCAGACTGCATCTGCTCGGCCAGCTGGTTACTGGTTATCGTACCCTGCTCCTTTGAAATTTTATCGTATGCAAGGTCAACCAATTTATTGTAACATTTGGCCTTTTCTTCAGCAGACATGTTGCCAAGATTTGACTTCAACAGATTATAAGCCTCGTTATAATCCTTGATTTTTGAAATTTGCTTAAACACGTCCTGTGCAAAAGCAGATGCGCTCAGCATTGCAGCAAGCGCCATAATTGTTAATTTTTTCATAAATCAATTATTTAATTAAACTCAAAATTATTCTTCCACTTCGGTCACATCCTGCTCCTGATACTCATTATCATCGATGTTAACATCTTGTATTCCCTCTGAGTCAGAATTACTTGACATGACATCTTTCCTGATTGCCTCGCTGGTTGCATTCCATTCCTTACGGCTCTCGGCTTCAGCCACGGCTTCCAAATCCGAACTCATAACCTTGCATACACTCGAAATGACGTCGTTCTTTCTTGCAAGATTTATAAGTCTGACACCCTGTGTAGCACGTCCCATTATTCGGCACTCGGAGACCTTTAACCTTATCAGTATACCGCTCTTGTTAATAATCATAAGGTCGTTGTCATCTGTAACAACCTTTATTGCAACCAGACGTCCGGTCTTTTCCGTTATATTGAGCGTCTTAACACCCTTGCCGCCACGGTTTGTCACACGATAGTCTTCAACCTGGCTGCGCTTGCCATAGCCGTTCTCGCTGACTACCATAATAGTCTCCGTATCCGGCTTGTTAACCACAACCATGCCTACGACCTCGTCGTCACCTTCGTCAAGTTTCATTCCACGCACACCAGTAGACACACGTCCCATGGCACGTACCGTATTCTCATCGAATCTCACGGCCCTACCATTCCTGTCAGCCAAGAGCAGTTCGTTATGTCCGTTTGTAAGACGAACTCCTACTACTTCGTCACCTTCCAAAACATTGATTGCTATCACACCGTTGGCTCTAGGACGGCTGTAAGCCTCAAGGCTTGTCTTCTTTATCAATCCGTTCTTTGTAGCAAATACGACATAATGGCTATTGATGAACTCTTCATCGCAAAGGCTTCCGCGCAAACGCAAGAATGCCTTTATACTGTCATCAGCCTCGATGTTAAGCAGGTTCTGTATGGCTCGTCCCTTCGAGTTCTTCGCACCTTCGGGTATTTCGTAACACTTGAGCCAATAACAGCGTCCTTTCTTCGTAAAGAACATCATGGTGTTGTGCATCGTGGCCGGATAAATATACTCTGTAAAGTCCTTATCACGACTTATTGCTCCCTTACTGCCAACTCCTCCACGAGCCTGCTCGCGGAATTCAGACAAAGGCGTGCGTTTAATATATCCAAGATGACTTATTGTTATCACAACAGGGTCATTAGGATAGAAATCTTCAGGATTAAACTCTTCGCTTGAATATTTTATCTCCGTGCGGCGCTCGTCGCCATACTTCATCTTGACTTCCTGCAATTCGTCCTTCATTACCTTCTTGCAAAGTTCAGGGTCGTCAAGTATTTGCTGCAAATATGCAATCTTCTGTTCTATCTCCTCATACTCTGCATGCAACTGGTCCATGCGCAGGCCTGTGAGCTGGCTTAGTCGCATGTCGACGATTGCCTTAGACTGCACTTCGTCAAAGCCAAACCGCTGTTCCAAATTGCGCTGGGCGTCAGACGGAGTCTTAGATGCACGTATGATATGTACAACTTCGTCAATATTGTCACATGCGGTAATAAGTGCCTGCAAAATGTGCTCACGCTCTTTAGCCTTACGCAGCTCATATTGTGTTCGACGTATGGTGACGTCATGCCTGTGCTCAACAAAATAATGTACGCATTCCTTCAATGTGAGCAAACGGGGACGGCCTTTGACAAGGGCAATGCAATTAACAGAGAACGAGCTTTGTAATGCTGTCATCTTAAACAACTTGTTCAATATGACATTCGCGTTAGCATCTTTCTTTACATCGATTACTATACGCATACCGTGACGGTCTGATTCGTCATTGGCATTACTTATTCCGTCAAGTTTGCCTTCCTTCACCAAGTCGGCAATATATTCGATTAATTGAGCCTTGTTTATGCCGTATGGTATTTCCGTTATAACTATTTTGTCATGTGCGTCGCCGCTTTCTATTTCGGCCTTTGCACGCATTACGATTCGGCCACGACCTGTGGCGTATGCGTCCCTGACGCCGGATATACCATAAATATAGGCCCCGGTTGGGAAATCCGGCGCCTTGATATATTGCATAAGACCATCTACGTCGATGTCTGGATTGTCAATATAAGCGCAGCACCCATCAATAACTTCACCTAGATTATGAGTCGGTATGTTAGTCGCCATACCCACGGCAATTCCGTTTCCTCCATTAACGAGCAAGTTTGGTATCTTCGTCGGCATCACAGTAGGTTCCTGCAGTGAGTCGTCGAAGTTGTTCATCATGTCGACTGTATCCTTGTCCAAGTCGTCCATAATGTGCTCACCCATCTTTGAAAGGCGGCATTCGGTGTAACGCATGGCAGCCGGCGAGTCGCCGTCAACACTACCAAAGTTGCCCTGACCGTCAACAAGGGTGTAACGCATGTTCCAATCCTGCGCCATTCTCACAAGCGCACCGTACACAGAACTGTCTCCGTGCGGGTGGTACTTACCAAGCACCTCACCTACCACACGTGCACATTTCTTATATGGTTTGTCGCTGGTATTACCGATGCCTAACATTCCATAAAGAATACGGCGATGCACGGGCTTGAATCCGTCGCGAACATCAGGCAACGCGCGTGCCACAATCACAGACATAGAATAGTCTATGTATGAGGACTTCATTTCCTCCTCAATGTTGATTTTAATTATCCTGTCCTGGTCAAATGTACTGTTGTTATTGTCCATTTATAGAGTTGAATTAATTTTATGTAAAATGCCGTTTAAGGCAATTTATTTTCGTTCTAAGGCGTTTTACGCTTTTTCCAGGGTGCTAAATTAATGCTTTTTTACGAGCTGTGAAAATCATTCCATGCAAAAATTCCGATTTTATATTTTATTATATTTGGCCGGGCGATATTACAAATCTGAACAACCGTCAAGTTACACAAAATATTATACTAAGTGTTTTTTCTACATCCACTGTCACGAAACAAGAAATCTTTGTTTGCAACTGCAACGAATCTCCTATTAACCAAGTACAGGCAAACGATGAAGACGTACATATCACTTTACCGTCTACAAATCTGTAAATCAAGCATTTACACATCATGCACTAAAGTGAACACACATTGGAATCATCACTCCATTTCCCTATATTTGTAAAAAGTTACCTCCAAGGATGCAAAACATAACCTTTTACCTTTTAAAAGGTATGCTTTTACAACGCAAAAAGCCATCTATTAGATTTATCAGAAATATCCACAAAAAAGACTCCGCTTTATTCCGTATGCAAAACAGATCGAGACTGCGGAATAAAGCGGAGGTTATTATAATGTCAATAGTGCGTAACCTTATCTGAACGTATTAGGCAGATGGAACTCATAAGTATGGTTAAACACATCGCTCACTTTATTTATTTCAAGGAAAGTGGTGCCTCCATCCTTACCGAAACTACCGCTTAGGTATGCCACCTTATCGTCCATGCTTAAATATCCTTTCTGACGCAACATGCGCAATGCAGCAAGGAATTGCTCCTGAGGACCAATTTGCTCATGTTGTGCAACGGCGATGACTCCATAACTGAGAGCCAACCAGCGCTGGGTTTTCTCCTTGTAGCATATTGCAAGCACAGGATTTGGACCGCGGAAAGAAGCCAAATGGCGTGCGGTAAGACCGGTTTTACTGTCAGTGATTATGCCTTTGACGCCTAGGATTTCGGTTGATTCAATGGCGTTACGTGCAAGAAATTCCCTAACGTCACATCCTTGGCTCAGGTTGAAATCATAATCTTGATCATACATCTTGTCCTGCTCGGCTTGCTCGGCGATTGAAGCCATAGTCTTGACTGACTCTATCGGATATTTACCTGTGGCAGTTTCACCACTTAACATAAGTGCGTCAGTACGATAATATATGGCGTTTGCAATATCAGTAACTTCTGCGCGTGTCGGGCGTGGATTTCCTATCATGGTGTGAAGCATCTGCGTCGCAACGATTACAGGTTTCTTCGCCTTGCGACATTTCCTTATTATCATGCGCTGTATGCCAGGTATTTTTTCAATAGGCACTTCGATTCCCAAGTCGCCACGGGCAATCATTATGCCATACGATGCTTCTATTATCTCATCAATGTTATCGACACCTTCCTGATTCTCGATCTTTGAAATAATCTTGATGTCGCTACCCTGCTCGTCCAGTATTTGCTGAACAGCCTCGACATCTTTCTTACTGCGTACAAACGAATGAGCAATAAAATCAATATCTTCATCAATGGCAAGCTGTATGTTGGCCCTGTCTTTTGGGGTAAGTGCAGGCAAATCAATATGCACACCAGGAACGTTGACACTCTTGTGCGACCCCAATACTCCATCATTCTGCAACTGAGCTACAACGGCCGGACCATTTATGCCTATAACTTTCATGTCAATAGCGCCGTCATCGAAAAGGATGTCGTCGCCGACATGCACGTCATTTGAAAAGTTTTCGTATGAAAGGTTCAATATGTCATGCTCTGATTTCATCTCAGGACGGCCGAAAATCTTAACAACATCACCTGTCTTGTATTCTATCGGCGCATCGTTGGCTGTTGTACGTATTTCTGGTCCCTTTGTATCAATAAGTATACCTATGTGGCGACTGACAGCACGTGTGTTTCTTATTATCTTGCGAATACCTTCAGGAGTGGCGTGGGCGGTATTCATACGGACAACATTCATACCGGCATCAAACAGATTACGGATAAAATCCACATCACATCTCTGGTCGCTTATGGAAGCTACGATTTTAGTCTGTTTCATATTTCTTGATTTTTAAAGTGCATTTTTCTTATCCCTTATGCAGGAAATTAGCTGTTTACCTGATATAATGGAACTTGAATGTTGCAAATTTACAAAACATATTTTATTAATGCAATTATCTTTATCGGGAATTTGAAATTTAATGGTTCGTTTAATCTGCAAATGGCAAATAACCTTCCACCCAACGTTTACAACCGTCTGGCGGATTAGAAACGGACAGGCCTATGAGCCTTATTGGTCTTATCTGCCGCCCCAACTGGGACATAAGATGTTTGGCCAATGGCAATATGTCATCCTTGTTTTCAATAACGTTGTCCTGAGTCAAGCTGCGTGTAACACACGTAAAATCATCAAACTTCACTTTCAACGTTAATGTGCGTCCCTTGAATCCGTACTTGTTGAGCCTTTCGGCCAGCTCAACCACAATATGATAAAGTTCTATCAGAATGGCCGACTTTTTGCTGATGTCATCCAAGAACGTCTGCTCGCACCCTATAGACTTACGGTCTCTTACCGGCTCGACAGCCCTGTTGTCTATGCCGCGTGCAAAGTCGTAATAAGTCTGTCCCGTTTTCCCAAAGATTTCCGTAAGATGGTTAAGTGAACAATTTCTAAGTTGCAATCCGTTAAACACCCCTATCTTATGCATCATCTGGGCAACTTTGTCCCCAACGCCCCAAAACTTTTCTATCGGCAAATTTGCTATAAAATCCAATGCATGTTCTTCACTGATAACGAACATTCCGTCAGGTTTATTATAGTCAGACGCAATTTTAGCAAGGAACTTATTATATGAAACACCTGCCGAAGCTGTCAAATTAAGTTTTTCATGTATCTCGTTCCTTATGGCAAAGGCAACCTCTTCTGCAGTTAGACCAGTCTTACCAATAGTTACATCAAGAAAAGCCTCATCTATTGACAAGGGTTCTATCAGATCTGTATATTTTGCAAAAATCTTATGTATTTCGAGAGAAACATTCTTGTAATGTTCATGGTTTGACTGGACAATAACAAGCTGCGGACATAGTTTTTTCGCTTTGTAAATTGACATTGCCGAATGCACGCCATATTTCCTTGCTTCATAACTTGCAGTAGAAACCACGCCACGAGGTCCGTCAAACCCAACGGCAATGGGTTTTCCACGAAGCTCCGGATTGTCTCTCTGCTCGACCGAAGCAAAAAAAGCGTCCATGTCAATATGTATAATCTTGCGTGATGTCATCTTTTGAGAAATATGTTAAATACAAAACATAAGTTACTATGCCCTTTCAGCTTTAATATTATATCTCAACTATTTCATTCTGGAATACGTACCAAATACGTCCTTTCACTGATTTGTATCCCATATCGGTAAGAAGTTCCATATACTGACGGACCTGTTTTTTGTGTTCATTACGCGGTTTACCGAATTTGAAGTCGATTACTATTGTTTCGTGACCGTCTGTAACGACCCTGTCAGGCCTGCGTTCCATGTATTCACCATTTTCATTAACCTGCAAGATACTGCATTCACTGAAAACCTGCCAGTGCGGCTCAAACCAATATGCCGTCCGTTTATCTGAAAGCCTGTTTAATAAAAGCTTTTTCAGTTTATCGGCTATTATTATTTCATTATAGATTACGCCGTCGAATTCCAATTGCTTAAGAACCTTGTCAATATCATTTACCGTTCCTATTCTTGAGAACAGATTATGCAAAACACTGCCCAACTTGACATATGTATCGTGACCTACATCCTCAACGTCGCCTTCGATAAACTCACGGCTTTTATTACTCTGTCTGAATTCTGTCGCCAACGAATATGACTCTATGTTTATTTCCTTATGCTCCTCATACTCCATAAAAACATTATCAGACACGACCTTTGCGCCTTCGGGAGATTTCATATACAATTTCCCATATTCAAAAACTTCCGGTTCATCTTCTGAATCAGTACCATTAAGCACGGATCCTCCAAGACATGAATTTAATTCAAGCATACAGTCTCGTAATATCTGCGAACGGCAGCCAAGTCCTCCTTTGCCACATTTCTTGCGTCCGAACACAAACAGATTCTTACTTGCACGCGTAAATGCGACATACAATAAATTCATGTTGTCTACACGGTTCTGGATATGTTCGTTTTTATAGTCGCCTGCATATATTGTTTCTAACAGTTTCTTGCTGTAATCCACAGGAACAATAGGAATGTTGCCGAACGGCTTTTCATGTGGTGTACACCACAATGTTGTATCCCTGCTTTCCAAAGCCCAGTCACAGAACGGAATTATTACATGATCAAACTCCAAGCCCTTACTCTTGTGTATACTGACAAGCCTTATGCCATCAGTATCGTCGCTTTGTATAGTCTTGCCGCAAATATCTGTATTCCAAGTTTCTATAAACTTTGCTAAATTGCCCGAATTGTTATTCGAGAAGTCTGCTACTTGATCATAGAAGGCGCATATATAAGCATTCTGACCTTTAAGCTTGTCAAGTTCAAACATTGAATAAAGCGACTCGATCATGTCGATAAGGGGCATTCTCATTAAATCGTTCATGTTGGAGACAAAATCGCATGGCAGCATGCAATCCAACTGTTCTAGGTTCCCAATGACTGTTGTAAACATATCATCAGACCCAAAATCTTTCTGAAGTATGTTTTTCTGGTATGCAGATACCAAAGAAGCTTTAGCCAACAAATCGTCAGGATGCAACAAGACCTCCAACGATTGGATTATCATGTTTACGGCCAAAGAAGCATCTAATCTGAAAGCCTCATCGCTGACAATCTTGAGATCAGGATGGTTTGCCATAAAATAGTCAGCTATCAAAGGAATGTGTCGATTGTATCTTATTAAAATGGCAATATCGTTCATTCTTGCTCCCGAAGAAAGCAATTCCTGTACGGCATCGTCAACGGCAGACAACATTTTGTCTTCATAATCGTCGTCTGCCAACAAGGACACCCTGACAAGTCCATTACGTTTTTTCCCATTACGGGTAGCCTGGCACACATCTGCGTAAGCAGTAAGCAATTCTAAAGCATTCGCTTCGTCATTTATCTCAAGTTCCTGTGCATATTCAAGTCTTGACGCAACTCTGAAAAAACAATTATTAAATTCTATTATGTTACGTTCCGAACGGTAATTAGTTTGCAAAGTTCTAACGTCCATATCGCTAAATTGCTGACCGAATTGACGTTCAATCCCGTTCAATAGTCTCCAGTCACCTGCCCTCCACCGGTAAATACTCTGTTTGACATCGCCGACAATAAGATTATTGATTGTATTGCCGTCCGTTCTAGATTTGCTCATACATTCCTTAAGCAGGATTTTGAAGTTCTGCCATTGTATAGAACTTGTATCTTGAAATTCGTCAATCATGATGTGTTCCAACATACATCCCGATTTCTCGAATATGAAAGGTGTATCGTTGTCGTTTATCAGTGTGTAGAGCAAATACTGTGTATCACTTAACAGGAAACGGTTCGATTCATCGTTAAGCTCCCTTACTTTCGACTCTATGCTGTTAAGCAAGCGCAATTTGTCTAGGTGCTTCAACGTAACGTTTGCCGTCGAGAACAAACGCCATTGCCTTGACCTTTCATTTTCCGCTTCATGAAGCAGAGCCATCAACTTTTCGTTTACCAACGAAATTATGACTTCCCGGTCAGGACTTGTTTTCGTAGTCCAACTTTCAGCATTATCAAGACACTTTTGTAAGGTTTGGTTCATGCATCGTGAATCACTGAAATCGTCACTCTTTAATTTATTGAAGTAACTTACTATACCGCTGTTTTTCTTTGCATAAGACAATGTGGTAAGTCCTGCAATTTCAGTCTCGTGCTCAAAAGTCTCGGCATATTTAGCCATGCGTTTCTTCGCATCAGTACGAATAGTACGTATCTGGTTCACGTACTTGTCGAATGTCTCCTTGTCTGAAATGACAACATTGACATCGTTGCTGACCATTTTATAGAAATCACGGAATATCGCCTTCCCGAAATTCTTTATCTGCCCTATTACATTCCAACTTTTATTTTCACTGATATTTGAAAAAATATAACTTATCAGCCACTGTAACATCAAGCTGTCTGGGCTTAACGATTCAACAAGCTGGTCAACTGCCTGTTCTTCTACCTGGACGTCATTCAGCCCTATCTTAAGATTAGGAGTCAGGTCAAGCTCCCTTGCAAGGTTGCGCAACACTGATTGGAAAAATGAATCGATTGTTTCAACCCTGAAATAATGATAATTGTGTACAATATAATTCAATGCAATACCTGCCTGCCGGCTGGCCTGTTTCTCGTTTATGCCAAGACTCTCGCAGACATTCTTGATATAAACATCCGATTCAGGCAACAATTTCCAGATGCCAAAAAGCTGGCTAAGTATGCGCATCTTCATTTCTTCGGTTGCCTTGTTGGTAAACGTTACGGCAAGAATATTCTTGAAACTAAGAGGATTGTCTATCAATAATTTGATATATTCCACAGCTAGAGTAAATGTTTTACCACTTCCTGCGCTTGCCTTATATACTGTCAACGGTTTCATTATTCTGCAATTTGAGCTTATACAAAGTTAAGACATACAATAATCATTTCCACTCCGACGTGCGGACAGTCACCAATCTTTAAACAATTCAAAACTGAAGCGGCAACCAATGCCGGCAAAGTCAACATTGCGGGTAGCAAGGAATACGCCCATGGAGAAAAAGCGATTAGTAAATCCGTAACCATATTCAATATAAGGATATAAATGTTCGACGACAAGTACATTTGTGTAAATACGTTCCATTTCCATCAACCTTCCTACGAATGGAATCCTTGACAAGAACATCAGTGGCGACTCGTATGTTATATTCGTACGCACATAATACTCTGACGCATTATACCAATTGCTGTTCAATAATTGGAATTCACATGTCCAATCGTCATTCCATCCCCCTGGTATGTTTTTTTCCCTGAAGTTCACATAATCCAAGAAATAAGAATTATGGCTTCTTGAAGTATAAAAACCTCCGCCAAACCTTAATGACAGGCTTCTCAAAGTCCTAAGCTGTTTCTTCCATGAAAAGTCAAGCTCAAAACGTTCGTATTCCATATCAGCTTTCCCTACATGTATTCCCCGTTCATAATCCGTCGTAATTATAGGTCCGTTCCAACCAAGCGGGCGGTATTGTAACTGTAATGAAGGAGCAAACGAATAATATGATACAGGCCGTCCTGCCAAATCAAACCCGGTCTTATCAACTGCTGAACGGCAATGGAAGACAAAAGCCGGCTGAATACTCCATTTATGTGACAAGTCATAGTTTGTAACAAACTTAACATAGAAATCCTTAAAATAATCCAGATTCATCTTGTCCCAATCAATGGAATCCAAAATCTCGTTCTTTACTTGTTCTACAATATTTGAATTTGTTATTCGGTTACCATTACCTATTTCCACGCCAATAAAGCCATTACGTCTCTTATTATAGTTGAACCTTATCGGAATATTGAAATATAACTGATTTTGCTTGAATGAATAACCGGCATTGAACCTTAACGTCAAATCCTTATTTCTCGTAAACTTATAACTACCGTTCAACTCAAACTTATACGTAATACCGCGTTGACCGCTATAACCTAAATAAAAAGGATTGAGAATGGGGGAAATCCTAAAAGCCCCTTTATCATTTGTTCCGAAGCTACCTTTTGTACGGTTTACAACATAATCCCCAAAAGAGTTCCAAAACACTTTTTTCCAAAAACTGTCTTCATTATCTTCCTTAATAGAATCTTCCTTTTCCTTAATAACATCCATACTATTGTACACATTCCTAATCTTATCGGGTAAAGGATCCGGCCTGACTTCGTCCATCAAATTCTTATCGTGTGAATTTACAATCGAATCTGGCAAGAATATAGGATTGTCATAAACCGAATAAAACGACGAACTAATTTTATTTCCGATAAAATGGAATGTAGCTTCAATATTGCAAGTCTTAGGTAAAAGCGAACGTAACCCATCCCTACCCATAACAGCCGTTATGTTAAAGTTCATCATGTCATATTCGCCGTTGAAATCAATTTTCACAATACGCCCCGTAATCCTATCAACTATGGCCGAACCACTTATCAGCTGGGTGTTATGTCGTTTGGGACGGAACACTATTTCCGCCCTGTCTGTTGTAAGGCGAGTGACTACGTACCTGTATAGTTTAACGTTACTACTATTAAACGGGGACAATAACTGATTGTCGAGAATGGTAACATTATAAATATCAGGCATTAAATACTTCATCACAGTCTCCATGGCAATTTTGTGATTGGGAATCGTACCGATATTAAGATGCCGAACAACATGCCTGACTGAATGGTCTTTTATATAAAGAGTACTGTAACTTTCGCCTGCATATTCACGCTTGCCGCGTGATACGGCATACATGGTAGGTATCGCCATCAGTGTGAAATTACGTTTTTCCGACTTCAGGAAATATCTTACGTAAGCATTTGTGTGAATGTCGTCCATGGGAGAAGGAATGCTCCGCCTATAATTCAAGACACGCTTGAGAATCAGAGAATCCGATTCTACTTCAGCGTATGCCCTGATTGCTTGCAGCAATAAAGACGTTACACAAAATATAAATATGCTTATTCTTGCTTTCACATTGCAAATATACTAGTAATTTTCTAATCCATATTTGAATGTTATGAGTATTTTTAATCCGACGGTGCATAACCTGGCATTTTCGCTTTAAAACACGGAAGCAAAACGACATGCGCTATAACCCTGGGAATCAAGTAGTTGCAAATCAACTTGAATACACGTAGGCATGTCATTTCCAATAGACGACATTTGACGTTGCAAAAGGCTACCTTTTAGAAGATAAACGGTTACCTTTAGGAATGCAAAAGGTAACCTTTCAGAAAAGATATAGTTCAAGGTGGAATTACATATTTAAAATTCCATCTTTGACATTAAGCAATATTTTAACTTTGACTACTTTTATAAATCTGCCCTTGCCATGCACCAGTCTCACGCATGTGATTGACAAGAAGATTAGCAAACTCGTGATTCTTCAAACCCCAGCATGGGGCAACAAGCATTGAGCCTGGAGCTTGTGAAGTAAAACGGTCGAGTACGATATCCGGACGTAAATGCTGAATGTACTCAGTCAACAGTGTCACATATTCATTAGGGCTGTATAACTTAAACGGTCGGCGCTCATATTCGGATGCAAGAGTGGTACCTTTTATTATTTGCAACTGGTGTATTTTCAGGATGTGCAACTTTGTTGCGGAAATGTCGATAGCCTGATGCAGGTTTTCCATACGGTCCTCGCCCGGCAGTCCGAGAATAACATGACCACCTGTTATGATACCCCTGCCGGCTGTTTCCTCGATTGCACGGCGCGAACATTCAAATGTGTGCCCGCGATTGATTCTTTTCAATGTTTCGTCATTCGTACTCTCAACTCCATATTCAACAATAACAAATGTCTGGCGTGACAATTCTCCAAAATAATCGAGCATTTGCGGATCTACGCAATCGGGCCTTGTGCCTATGACCAAACCAACAACGTTCTCAACCGAAAGAGCCTCCTCATACATGCGTTTCAGACTGTCAAGTGGCGCGTAAGTGTTGGTGTAAGCCTGGAAGTAGGCAAGATAACGCATGTCGGGATATTTCCTTGAGAAAAAACGTTTGCCGACCTCAAGCTGCTCGGCTACAGATTTACGGCTGTCACAATACGAAGGATTGAACGTATTGTTGTCACAAAACGTACATCCGCCAAAACCTATGCGTCCGTCGCGGTTTGGACAAGAAAAACCAGCGTTGACCGAAATTTTCTGCACCTTATAAGGGAACCGGCTGTGCAGCCAGCTGCCAAAGTCGTTATAAGGCAAATGCCTTCCACCATCATTGCCTTTACAATCACCCCGGCCGAAGGCAGCGATATTTTGTCTTTCCGCATCTTTTACAGCCATGTCGCCATTTTGCAAGCCCTTCATATTAATATCTTTTAAATCAAATGTGATGCAAATGTAATTAAAAATAATTATCTTTGCCCGAAATAAAAACATAAAAAAGAGTAATGAAAAAGTTTTTCGTCATGTGTGCGGCATTATTATTCACCGCAACTGCTTGTATGGCAGAAAGCATGCTTACATTGAAAGACATAGCGGGCAGCGAGTTTTCCGCCGAACGTCTTAGTGCGATAACTCCTTTGGCTGACGGCGAAAGCTACGCCATGATAAGCAAAGACGGCAAAAAGGTAGTGAAATATTCCTTTAAGACTGGTAAGCAAGCCGCAGTCCTTTTTGATGCGGACAATACCATTGGTGAAAAGGTGAAGAAGGTTGAGAACTTCATAATGAGTCCCGATGGTACTAGGATGCTGATACAGACTGAAAGCAAAAAAATATATCGCCGCTCATTCTCAGCCACATATTATATTTATACTATTGACAACAGGAAATTGGAACGCCTGTCTGACAATGGTCCACAACAATCACCCGTTTGGTCTCCCGACGGTTTGAAGGTAGCTTTCGTCAGAGAAAACAACATATACTTGATCAAACTCTTATACGGCAATTCCGAGAGCCAAGTCACAAAGGACGGTAAACGCAACAGTGTCATAAACGGAGTTCCAGACTGGGTATACGAGGAAGAATTCGCTTTCAACAATGCCTTAACCTTCAATGCCGATGGTTCGATGTTATGTTGGATAAGATTCGACGAGACTAAAGTACCGTCGTATTCGTTGCAGACATATAAAGGCCTTGAACCTGAAAACAAGGAATATGCGGAGTACCCAGGATTCTATACATACAAATATCCTAAAGCCGGAGCAGTCAATTCTTCCGTATCAGTACTCAGCTTTGACATACAGGCACGCCAAACGCGCAAAATGGATTTACCTCTCGATGCCGACGGGTATATTCCAAGAATTAAAATGACGTCAAACCCAAACACCATCATTGTCTATACTATGAACCGCCATCAGGACAAGCTCCGCCTGTATTCTGCCAATCCGCGCAGTACTGTATGCAAGTTGCTGATAGACGAGAGTGTGCCAAGCTATGTCAAGGAAGAGGCAATAGAGAAGATTATGGTTACAGACAACCATATATTAGTGCCAAGCGACAGAAGCGGCTACATGCAACTCTACCTTTATACACAGACGGGACAACTGCTTCGCAAACTTACAAATACGAACTATGAGGTAACTGACGTTTATGGCTATGACGAACGCACAGGTAATGTTTATTACCAGGCGGCAGGCAAGAACCCGATGAACAGGGAAGTATATGTTACTTACAAGAACGGGAAGACTGAATGCCTATCCGGAAACGAAGGATGGAACAATGCCGTGTTCAGCACCAATTACAAGTATTTTGTAAACATTTGGAGTGACAGTAACACACCATTTGTATATTCGACATACGACAATGACGGCAAGAAACTTGCGTCATTAATTGACAACAATCAGCTCAAGCAGAAACTAGCAGCTTATAAACTGTCAAAAAAAGAATTCTTCAGCTTTACCACATCGGAGGGTGTAAAACTCAACGGAGTAATGATAAAGCCTGCCAATTTCGACGCAAGCAAGAAGTATCCTGTAATAATGTGGCAATACAGCGGTCCAGGCAGCCAACAAGTTGTAAACTCATGGAACATAGGCTCGATGGGTCAAGGTGCATTGTTAGACGAATATCTCGCCCAACAGGGTTTCATACTCGTTTGCGTTGACGGACGTGGAACAGGAGGCCGTGGTGCAGACTTCGAGAAATGTACTTACCAAAAACTTGGAGATTTGGAAGCAAAAGACCAAGTCGAGACTGCAATTTACCTCGGTACGCTGCCTTACGTTGACAAAAACAATATAGGTATATGGGGATGGAGTTATGGCGGCTTCAATACACTGATGAGCATGAGCGAAGGCAGAGGCGTGTTCAAAGCCGGAGTTGCAGTAGCCCCGCCGACAGATTGGCGTTATTATGATACCGTATATTCAGAAAGATACATGCGTACACCGAAAGAGAACCCGTCAGGATACAACAATAATCCTATGACGCGTGTTGACAAGCTCCACGGTGCTTTACTGATATGCCACGGCTTATCTGACGATAATGTACATCCGCAAAACACATTTGAATACACCGAAGCATTAGTTCAAGCCGATAAAGATTTCAAGATGAACGTATACACAAACCGTAACCACAGTATCTACGGTGGAAATACGCGCAATCATCTTTTCAGGCAGATAGCACAATTCTTCATCGAAAATTTGAAATAACAGAATATCGAACAAATACAGCTACAAGTATTAAAACATTAATTAAAAGATGAACAAATCAAAATTTATTTATGCATTTGCATTAAGTTTACTGCTTACGCCATTACATGCAAAAGCAGCAAACATGACCGTTTCAGTCTCAAACAATGATAAGGTTCAACGACAGGAACTGGTTGAAGTTCAAATGAAAGACGTATATGCAAAACTCGGATTGAAACAAGGTGACAAATTCATTGTTAAAAACGCATTAGGACAACAAGTTGCATATCAAATCACTTACGATGGGAAGCTTCTCATTGAAGCGAGCGTACGTCCTGGTGGCACAGCCGACTTTACCATTATGCCGGGCGAACCAAAACCTATGAAAACCTTTGTTTACGGAAAACAATATCCAGAACGTGTCGATGATATTGCATGGGAAAACGACCGCACGGCTTACAGGGTATACGGCCCGGCCCTTCAGCGTTCAGGTGAAAAAGCATACGGAATTGATGTTTGGGTAAAAAACACTCCAGACCTCGAGGTTGACAAAAGATACAAAACGGAATTGTCAAACCATCCTAAGATTGAAGAACTCAAGAAAGCAGGAAAGACTGAAGAAGCAATTGAAATGGAGCAGGAAACAACTTACCATTTTGACCATGGCTACGGCTTGGATTGCTATAAAGTAGGACCAACCCTTGGATGCGGAACACCCGCGCTAATGGATGGAAGTGAGATAGTCATGCCTTATTGCTACAAGGCTTACAAGATTTTGGATAACGGTCCTTTACGTTTCACTGTTCAACTCGATTACAATCCTTTTAACATCGGCGATGACAAGAATGTTACCGAACACCGCATCATAAGTTGCGACAAAGGAAGCAACTTCAACAAGATGACAGTTTGGTATGACGGTCTAACAAAACCTCGTGACATGGTTGCCGGTGTCGTTATCCATAGTGAAGATACCAAGAGCATTGTTTGCGGAGAAAATTATGTATTGTACGCAGATCCGACAGACAATCCGGCAAAACAAAACTTCCAGATCTACGTCGGCGTATTATTCCCCAACGGTGTGAAAAATACAAAGAGCATAATGTACGACACACCGACCAATGGAAATGCAGGACACGGAGTGGGTATGATAACATACCAACCAAATGAAAAATACACGTATTACTTTGGTTCGGCATGGAGCAAGAACGATGTTCGCACAATGAACGAATGGATACTACGCTCTGAAGAATCACTGAAAGCAATACAAGAGCCCTTGAAAGTTACTGTCAAGTAACTACTGAATAAAATTTTGTTGGTTTGTCCGAAATAGGCAAACGCCTTTTTCCGACAAGCCAACAAATCAAACCTTTATGAAAAACATATTTTTATTTATTGTTTATCAATATATAATTGTTAAAATCTAATATGATGAAAAAGTTATTATTAGGAGATGAGGCTATTGCCCAAGCAGCCATTGATGCCGGACTAAGCGGAGTTTATGCTTATCCAGGCACGCCATCGACCGAAATTACGGAGTACATCCAAAACTCGCCGGTCGCCAAAGAACGTAATATTCACAGGAAATGGTCAGCCAATGAAAAAACGGCTATGGAAGAAGCGCTCGGAATGTCATTTATGGGTAAGCGCGCATTGGTCTGCATGAAACACGTTGGTCTGAATGTTTGCGCAGACCCGTTTGTAAATTCAGCAATGACAGGAACCAACGGTGGTATTATCGTGCTTGTAGCTGATGACCCTTCAATGCATTCATCTCAAAACGAGCAAGACAGCCGTTTTTATGCGAAATTCGCAATGATTCCGTGCTTTGAACCGTCAAGCCAGCAAGAAGCCTACGACATGGTTCACTATGCTTTCGATTACAGCGAACGCATACACCTTCCCATCCTGATGCGTGTAACTACAAGAATGGCACACAGCCGCGCCGTAGTTGAAATTCGTGAGAATCCAAGAGAACAGAACGCTATCAATTTCGATGCTAAAGCAAGTGAATGGGTATTATTACCTGCCATGGCACGCAGGCGCAACGACATTGTTACAAGCCAGCAAACCGAGCTTGAAAAAGACACAGTCGAGAGCCGTTTCAATGTCTACACAGATGGCGACAACCACTCTCTCGGAATAATAACCGGAGGCATTGGTATCAATTATCTTAACGAGTGTTATCCTGACGGATGCCCGTATCCTGTGCTGAAAATCAGTCATTATCCACTGCCTAAGGCCCTGATACGTAAAATCACGGAAGAATGCGACAATGTCCTCGTTGTTGAAGAAGGCCAACCCTTCATCGAAGACGCACTTAATGGCATAATGCCAGGCAACGCCGTAATAAAAGGCAAGCTCACAGGAGACCTGCCGAGAACAGGCGAACTTACACCGGATATTGTAAAGAAAGCTCTCAACATTCCGACAGGCGAATGCTATGCTCCAAGCGAGAACATCGTACCACGTCCGCCTGCACTCTGCCAAGGTTGCGGCCACAGGGATGTTTATGCAGCGCTCAACGACGTGCTGAAAGATTATCCCAACGCAAGAGTCTTTGGTGATATCGGCTGTTATACACTAGGCGCATTGCCTCCTTACAGGGCATTACACTCAACAGTCGACATGGGCGCAAGCATAACTATGGCCAAAGGCGCCGCCGACGCAGGACTGTGGCCTGCCGTTGCCGTGATAGGAGACTCAACATTCACCCACTCTGGCATGACGGGACTGCTTGACGCAATCAACGAAAACGCCGACATAACCGTAATAATAAGCGACAACCTTACAACCGCCATGACAGGCGGACAAGACTCCGCAGGAACAAACAAGCTAGAGGCTATCTGCCGCGGCTTGGGTCTGGCAGAAGAACATCTTCGCACTGTCGTTCCATTACCTAAGAACATGCCGGAAATCGAGAAGTTAATCCGTGACGAAATAAACCACCACGGAGTAAGCGTCATCATTCCATGTCGTGAATGTATGCAAACATTGCAAAGACACATCAGAGAAAAGAAACAGAAAGGAGAGCAAACAAAATGAAAACAGACATCATACTTTGCGGAGTCGGAGGACAGGGTATTCTCTCTATCGCTACAATAATCGGCGAAGCCGCAATGAAGGAAGGACTTTATATAAAACAAGCCGAAGTACACGGCATGTCACAACGAGGCGGCGACGTACAAAGTAACCTGAGACTCTCGTCATCGCCAATACACAGCGACCTTATAGGCAACGGACAAGCCGACGTGATAATCTCGATGGAACCGATGGAGGCTTTACGCTATCTTCCAAACCTGAACAAGGAAACCGGATGGATAATTACTTCAAGCGTTCCGTTTGTCAATATCCCGAACTATCCCGACATGGAACAGATCAATTCGGAATACGCAAACATGAAGAATGCGATATCAATCGACATTGAGAAGCTGGCCAAAGACAACGGCATTCCACGTTCAGCCAACGTCATACTGTTGGGCGCGGCACTTAAGGCCTTAGGCATAGACCGCGAAATGGTGGAAAACGCCATCCGCACCGTGTTCGGACGTAAGGGCGAAAGTGTTGTCGAGGCTAACATCAAGGCTCTAGCCATAGGCATCGAAGCTGGTAAATAATTTTATTATGATATAAAATGGTGTGCCAAAATGGAATAGTTAAACAGGCCGTCTTGGTCAATCCATTTTGACACACCTTTATTTTTTACATACTCAAACGAGAAAAGAACATTATGCAACAAACACCTATAAACAAAGAACTTGTAGACAAGGCGATACACGATTTCGGCATCCAAGACTTTGAACATGCAACAATACGCGAAGTAAAGTCCGTAGCTGCTTTTGCCGAGAAAGAATCAGGAATAGAGTTCATCAAACTTGAAATGGGCATTCCAGGTCTTCCTGCATCAAAAACAGGTGTTGACGCCCAAATCAAAGCCTTGCAGGACGGCATAGCCCATTCTTATCCGGACATACAGGGATACCCGGAACTGAAAAAGGAAGCTTCACGCTTTGTAAAGGCATTCATTGGGGTCGACGTTGCAGCCGAAGGCTGTGTTCCGGTATGCGGAAGCATGCAAGGCACGTTTGCAGCATTCCTTACCTGTTCGCAAAGTGACATCAAGAAGGACACTATACTCTTCATCGACCCCGGTTTCCCCGTACAGAAGATGCAATTACAGGTCTTAGGAGTAAAATACGAAACCTTCGACGTGTACAATTACAGGGGCGACAAACTTGCTCCCAAACTTGAAAGCTACTTAAGCAAAGGCAATATCTGCGCCATTGTTTATAGCAACCCGAACAATCCGTCGTGGATATGCTTCAACGAGAACGAACTTGAAACCATCGGTACGCTAGCCAATAAATACGATGCTATCGTAATGGAAGACCTTGCATATTTTGCAATGGATTTCCGCAAGCAGTTAAGTACGCCGTTTGCACCGCCATACCAGGCTACAGTCGCTAATTATACAAGTAATTACATGCTCTTTATAAGTGGCAGCAAGGCTTTCAGCTATGCCGGCGAACGTATAGGCGTAGTATGTATAAGCGACAAATTATTCCACAGGCACTACCCTGCTTTAGACGCACGTTACGAGATGCTTCCGTTCGGTCTTGTATTCTCTACGAGAATGCTTTACGCCCTGTCGTCCGGAACAAGCCACAGCGCACAATACGCCATGGCCGCCATGCTCAAGGCCGCTTCCGATGGAACTTATGATTTCAGGAAAGAAATCAGCATATACGGTGAACGCGCCCACAAGTTGAAGAAGATATTTTTGAAACACGGCTTTATCATTGTATATGACAAGGATTTGGACGAAGACATTGCCGACGGCTTCTACTTTACAATAGGCTATCCCGGCATGACGGGAGGACAGCTTGCCCATGAACTGATGTATTATGGCGTCAGCGCAATCTGTCTTACCACAACGGGCAGCAACCAACAAGGTTTGAGAGTCTGCACCTCATTCATCGAAGACAGGCAAATGGACGAACTGGATAAGCGTATGGCAACGTTCAATGCAAACAATCCCGTTTAAAGCCATACACCATTATTCTTAATAACACGTTGGGCGTATTTCGTATTGAATCACGCCCAACGTGTTTTTTCGTACAACTGGCAAAACCAAGACAATCTGAAAGGTATCCTTTTGCACCGCAAAAGGTCATCTTTTGTTACATAAAAGGTTACCTATTACAGCCTAATAATTAACCTTTTACAAGGGTTATAACAATCACATTGCTAATAATTAAGAATACAATCAGCATTAGTCGGTTTTCATAATGCTTTCTAATCAAATCCAATAGACTATGAGCAACAAATATTAGTTGCACCGAGGAAAATTGAAATAAAAATCTTACCTTTGCCTCCACTTGCGGGAATATGGGTGCAAATATTCTATATTTTTAGTTTATTAAACGCTAAATATTTCAGCTGGTATTGTTTACTTTACTAAGAAAGGTGACTAAAAAAGGAGGCATGCAGGTTGTTTCTGACGGCAATGTAGTTTAAGATAAATAGATTGGAATTACTGACTATATTTTCAGACGGCGTTCTAAACAGCCAACAGGTATCCAGTTAAATCAGACGCCCTTACCTACTTTTCAGATTGATATGGAAATAAAGGATATTGTAAGCATATATGCGAAATCCCAACAGTCGGCAGCATTAGTGAATGTACTCGACGACAAAGACATACGCAAAGGATATATCGAAGGTGCGATAGGATCGGCCATGGCCGTACTGTTTGCATCAGTTGCCAATGTATATAAAGGAATATGCCTTTTTGTTTTCGATGATTCTGAAGAAGCCGGATACTTCTACCATGACCTTACGCAGATGCTTAACAATCAGGATGTGCTGTTTTTCCCGTCCTCATACCGCAGGCAGACCAAGTACGGACAAAGGGACTCTGCCAACGAAATACTCCGCACGGAAGTCATGGGCAGGCTGTTAAGCATAAGGCAGTCGGGACAAAACAAGGCTCTGTATATCGTATCGTGCCCCGAAGCCCTTTCAGAGTTGGTCATCTCGCAGAAACGGATGGACGAACGCACTATCGTATTGGCTAAAGGCGAATGCCACGACATAACAGCGTTGACAAAGCAGATGTCAGCATTTGGATTCCATGAAGTCGACTACGTTTACGAACCGGGACAATTCGCCGTGCGCGGTAGTATTATTGACGTATTCTCGTACAGCAGCGAATATCCTTTCCGCATTGACTTCTTTGGCGATGAAATAGATTCGATCAGGACATTCGAAGTGCAAAGCCAGCTGTCGAAAGACAAGCGCGACAGCATTGAAATAGTGCCTGAACTGGCCACACTTGTGGATGAAAAAGTGACCTTCCTCAATTTCCTGCCCGAAGATACGGTCATACTGCTTAAAGACTATGCCTACTGCAAGGAGAAAATAGACAAGACTTACCAGGACGGTTTCTCGCAACAGGCTGTAAATGAACGTCTTGAAGGGCTTACGGAAATGGAACAGCATGAAGCCATGCGCGAACTTACAGCCAACAGCATGCTTGTTAACGGTGCGCAATTCGCCACCGACATGGCTAAATTCCGACAGATAGAGTTCGGCGCTAAACCGACAGATGCGCCACAGGCTACAATTAGCCTTGACGTAACGGCCCAGCCGCTTTTCCATAAGAATTTCGACTTGCTTTCGCACTCGCTTGAAGATTATATATTAAAAGGTTACAAAATATACATCCTTGCAGACAGTTCCAAACAGAACGAAAGACTTAAAGAAATTCTCGGAAGTGAAGAACGAAGGACCAAGAAGGCGGAAGTTAATGGCAATAACATAATCGACGGCAATCAGGATGCAGCAACTTATTATCCTGACGCATCCGTATCACATCCCGGTGCGCCCGGCATGGGCGGCATTTGTCCTGTCGACTTCACACCGGTATTGAAGACCCTGCACGCAGGATATGCCGACAACAAACTTAAGATATGTCTGTTCACAGACCATCAGATATTTGACCGTTTCCATAAATACAGCCTACGCTCGGACACGGCACGGGCAGGAAAAATGGCTTTGACCATGAAAGAACTGCAGGAAATGGAACCTGGCGACTACATTGTACATGTTGATTACGGCATAGGACGTTTCGCAGGACTGGTAAGAGTGCCTTCCGGCAACAGTTATCAGGAAGTAATACGCATCATTTACCAGAACAATGACAAGGTAGACGTAAGCATACATTCGCTGTACAAGATTTCAAAATATAAGCGCAAGGACTCTGACACGCCGCCAAGGCTGAGTACTCTCGGAACCGGGGCATGGGACAGGCTGAAAGAAAAGACAAAGAAAAAGATTAAGGACATTGCCCGCGACCTTATCCGACTGTACGCGGCACGCAGGCATGAACAAGGTTTTGCTTTCAGCCAGGACAATTTCATGCAACACGAGCTTGAGGCGTCGTTTATCTACGAAGATACGCCCGACCAGTTGAAAGCCACCAACGATGTAAAGTCTGACATGGAAAGCAGACGCCCCATGGACAGGCTAGTGTGCGGCGATGTCGGTTTCGGCAAGACCGAAGTCGCAATACGAGCAGCGTTCAAGGCCGCATGCGACTCCAAACAGGTGGCGGTGTTGGTTCCCACGACCGTATTGGCGTACCAGCATTACCAGACATTTTCAAAACGCCTGAAGAATTTTCCAGTACGCGTAGACTACCTGTCGCGTGCAAGAAGCGCAAAAAAAACAAAGGAAGTAATTTCCGATTTGGAAGCCGGACGGATTGACATAATAATAGGAACGCATAAACTCATCGGAAAGGCTGTTAAGTTTCATGACCTGGGACTTCTCATCATAGACGAGGAACAAAAGTTCGGAGTTGCCGTGAAAGAGAAGCTCCGCAAGATGAAGACAAACATCGACACCCTGACAATGAGTGCGACGCCTATTCCGCGAACATTACAGTTCTCGCTGATGGGCGCACGAGACATGAGCATAATACAAACCCCGCCACCCAACAGGTATCCTGTTAATACGGAAGTACACACCTTTGACAAGGAAGTCATTGCCGATGCAATCAACTTTGAGATGAGCCGTAACGGACAGGTATTCTTCGTGCACGACCGCATCAACACCCTGCCTGAAATTGCGGCGATGATACACAAGTACGTTCCGGACGCACGCGTTGCCATAGGACACGGCCAGATGAAACCCGAGGAGCTGGAGAAGATTCTTATGGGATTCATCAATTACGACTATGACGTGCTGGTATCTACGACAATAGTCGAAAACGGTATAGACATAGGTAACGCAAATACGATAATAATCAATGACGCACACCGTTTCGGATTATCCGACCTACACCAGATGCGTGGACGCGTAGGACGCGGCAACCGCAAGGCTTTCTGCTACCTGCTGGCACCGCCCAAACATCTGCTCACACAAGAAGCGCGCAGGCGCCTTGAAGCCCTTGAGACATTCTCCGAATTGGGCAGTGGCTTCAACTTGTCGATGCAGGATTTGGACATACGTGGAGCCGGCAACCTGCTCGGTGCAGAACAGAGCGGATTCATGGAAGACCTGGGATACGAGACATACCAGAAGATTCTGAACCAGGCAGTGACCGAGCTGAAAAACGACGAGTTCAGCCAAATGTATGAGGACGAAATGGCAAGCGGACGGGAAGTCAGCGGTGACGAATTTGTTGAAGATTGCGCCATTGAGAGCGATTTGGAGATGTACCTGCCCGACCAGTATGTGCCAAGCAGCAGCGAACGCATGTTGCTGTACCGCGAACTTGACAACATTACTGACGACGCCGGACTCGCCAAATACAAAGAAAGGCTTGAAGACCGTTTCGGACCTGTTCCGCATGAAGGCTTGGAACTGATGCAGGTTGTACCGCTGCGCCGCGTAGGCAAGCAGTTAGGTTGCGAGAAGATAATATTGCGCCAGGGACAGTTGCGTATGCAGTTTGTGTCAAATCCCATGAGCGCATACTACAAGAGCAAGATTTTCGACCGCATTCTTAATTATATCGGTACAAATCCCAGACGATGCAACCTTAAGGAGATAGCAGGCAAAAGGATGATGATAGTTAGTAATGTTAAATCAGTTGAAGAGGCCGTAAAGGTGCTTACAAGTATTTAAATTGTGATATTGATGCTATAACAGACAACATTCTAACCTCATAATTCAGAATAGTTGGTTTAGCTTGAAAAAACCGCTTGTTTACGATCAAAAAACCGCTTGTTTTCACTTCAGAAACAGCTTAATTACAACTCGTAAACAAGCGGTTTATAATTTATAACCTATATACACCCGTTTGCTTGCATTCCGTTTAAAATCAAATCTATTTATACGCCTTTCATTAGAAAATAACATGTGTTTTTTTGATTCATCCAGCAATTGTTTATTAACATGCTGATTGGGAGACAGATAAGGAATAAAGAGTTTTAATGTAACAGGAAATATAACATTTCTTATTCGAATATCTCTTACTGATGCAGAAATCAAAAATAAAACATATCATAATAACATTTTTGAATACAAGGTTTGTTATTATGGAGAAAAAATTATTTCTTTGTAGAAAAAGTCGTAATAATCGCTGTTGGAATTGGAAATATACAAGCAAAAAATTAAATAACAGGAATTGTGAATATATAGGTAAAACAATAATATTAAAGTCATGAATATGACCAAACCTTATACAAAAAACAGTTTTGATGCCTTGAATGAAGAATGCCTCCTATGGCAAGAATTAGAGACTAATCCACCCCAATGGTGGAAAAACATTTTGACAGATAAAGAGCTTTATGTGGAAATCCGTAAGGATAACTACATAAACGTATATTATTATGGAGGGAATGTTGCTATTATCCGTTGGAAAAGTGGAAAAATTATAGCAGAAACACATCGAAAATATTTGGGCAAATCCGATGATACTGATTTGTATCAGGATTGTATAGTCATGCTCCAGAACAAAAATGGCTTAGAATCCATCAAAGAAAAAATCCGCTTAGAATATCATAAGTTTTCCAAAAGAAAAGCAACTGATGAACAAAACGCAGTATATATTTCCAACGAAAAATGGATTCAAGGAGAACTGAAATTACGCTTTCCCAAACATTATGTTGATTCTGAATTTGCCTATCGTATAGGAAAATCCAAACTAATCCGATTCGACTTGGTGAAACTGAAAGGAAACATATTGACTTTTATAGAGTTGAAGTTAATAACAGATTCCCGTTTGAGAAGTAAGAAAAAAGAGCCCGAAATTATTGAGCAAATGACGAAATATAGTGGTTTTATTCATGAACAAGCAGAAGTATTGAAAAATTATTATGTTAAGTTATTGCGAATTAAGAAACGGATTGGGTTATGGGATGGAAAAATTGACATCGAACATGTTGCCATGAAACCAATACTATTAATTGTAAATACTTATAATGTCAAACTATCTCCAAGACGTGAAAAACGCAAAAAAGACATAGAGGAACTGAAAAAAAGAAATATATTTGAAACAGTTATCATAGATTATCCAAATTTATGCAAATAACCATCTATCGCGCCACACAAATAGGCGGGCAGATTACCCGTATATCAACTGCCAATACCAGCATCATCATTGATTTGGGGCTTAACCTACCTAATATCACAACAGATGAAGACACTTACGATAATGACCGTACAATAGCAGAAATTACAGATGGCTGTTCTGCTATACTCTACACGCATTACCACGGTGACCATATTGGATTGTTCTATCACGTACCAGATAACATGCCGCAATATATCGGCGATGTTGCCAAACAAGTAATTTACAGAAAATACAAGCAATTATGTTTTCAGCAAGAGAAGTTCCAACAACATTTACGTACCTTAAAAAGGATGCATACGTTTCATGAAAACAAGACATTGCGTTTTGGAGACATTTTGGTAACACCATATTTTGTCAGCCATTCTGCATACGATGCCTATATGTTTCTAATTGAAGCGGAAGGTAAACGAATATTACACACTGGCGATTTTCGTGGACATGGTTATCTAAGCAAAGGATTAATACCCACGATTAAAAAGTTTATAGGTCGGGTAGATTTGCTAATCATTGAAGGTACCATGCTTGCCCGAAAAGATGAAACTATCCTGACAGAATCTGCATTGTCACATAAAGCAGCCGAACTGATGAAGAAACATAAGTATGTATTTGTTCAATGTTCGTCAACAGATATGGAGCGACTAGCAAGTTTTAAGAATGCTACCCGAAGCATGTTTCCATTTCGTCCATTGCTAGCAGATGAATATCAGAAAGACATTCTTGATCTGTTTTCCGCTACAGCGGGAACAAAAAAATCCTCGGCAGGTAAGGAATCTTCTTGTTTTAAATTCGGTACTGTATACACTTATAATGATTGTAACATTAAGTTAAAAGATTGGATGTTAAACAATGGCTTCACTATGTTTGTGCGAACAAGCAAAAAGTTTCACAAACTTCTAGATCAAATTTTCCCTATATTACCCATGGAGGAAAAGCCACTTCTCATCTATTCAATGTGGGATGGATATATCAACAGAGACGATACCAGGAATGAAGAATATGTAAAATTACAAGAACATTTTACGAATGAGATACAACTGCATACAAGTGGACATGCAACAATTAACGCATTACGTAATGTATGTGAATTGACCAATCCCAGGTTAGCAATTCTTCCAGTTCATAGGGATAAAGGGACTGATTTCTCTTCTATTGGTATCTCTTCTAAACTGCAGGAAAAAATCATAACAACAAGTGGTAAATTAAACAACGATATAAACATCGAATTTGTATAAGCAAACATGGTCAACTGAAACATACTTAAATAATAAGGACACTTTTCAAATGTATATAAAAATCGGCTGGATATAAATTATTGAAATATCCAGCCGATTTTTAATTATTTAATGAACGGTTATACTAATTCAACATTATATTATCGCCTATTCTTGGCCCGTTCCAATCGTTCTGACAGGCTGTTGTGCAGCGGCACGGCTTGAATAGTCCCAACCCCAGTCTTGTGAATAATTCCATCCCCAGTCTACATCGCCCCAATCAGGAGAAGCGGTTTTGCGTAAATAGAACTCCATAGGGTCGCCGTATTCGCTATCTATCACCCCGGAAAAATGATTGTCAGACAACGAATAATCGTAAATATAATAATAAGAATCGTCTTCATACGAGTAAATTTTTATAGTGCCGTTGCTGACAATCCAGTCAATATGGCTTGCAAAATAATCCCAAGGAGCGCCTGAATAGTAATCAATCCAATATCCGGTACCAGAATCATAATGGTTGGGCGCACGGTCGAATTGTATTACAGAATAACTTGACATGTAAGTCTGGCCGTTCCAGGTCGACTGCACATACATTTTGCCTTCCCATACACCCCACAACGTATCTGCTATTTCATAATCTTCATCGCAGCTGACGAACGTAAACGGAGTGACTGCAAATATGATGACAGAGATTATCGAGATAAACTTTTTCATAATATATTGTTTTTAGTTGTTAATTTTTTGCAAATATAATACTTAAAAAATGCACCGGCAAACAAAAATCCATATTATTCATAGGGTTTTCCCTACAAAGTAAAGTAATTATTCCCCAAACCAAATAAATCTTAACACTATTCCAATGCCAACATTTAACTTAATAAAAGGTCGCAAATTTTGTTTTGATAAGCTTTTTCCTTATCTTTGCACAAAGAATATTTGCAAACAAACAAGTTATCAAAAACAAATAAAATGAAAACAGTTTATGATTTCACTGTCAAAGACAGGAAAGGAAAAGACGTATCGCTCAAAGAATATGCGAACGAAGTTTTACTGATAGTAAACACCGCAACTAAGTGCGGATTCACTCCACAATATGAGGAACTGGAGAAACTCTACGAAAGGCATCGCAGCGACGCATTTACAATATTGGACTTCCCCTGTAACCAATTCGGAGCCCAGGCACCAGGAACAGACGAGTCAATACATGAATTCTGCAAATTAACATACGGAACAGAGTTCCCCCGTTTTAAAAAGATTAAGGTAAACGGCGAAGACGCTGATCCGTTATATAAATTCCTGACAAGCCAGAAAGGATTTGCCGGCTGGGACGAGAGCCACCCGCTGACACACATTCTTGACGAAATGCTGTCAAAGGAGGACCCTGACTATAAGAGCAAGTCAGACATAAAATGGAACTTCACCAAATTCCTCGTTGACAAAAAGGGAATGGTAGTTGCTCGCTTTGAACCTACCGAAAAAATTGAAAACATAGAAAAGCAAATCGTTGAACTCCTTAAATAAACTCAAAAGTTAGGAGTCCATTAATTATACGGACTAAGAAGATTGCAATCATATTGTCAATGACAAAGTAATTTTCTTAGTCCTTAATCTATTAAATAACGACTTCTAATCTTAGTCAATTAACCATGGAACAAAAAAAGAAAGTACGCTGCCTGATAATCGGCAGCGGTCCAGCAGGTTACACAGCGGCAATATATGCAGCGCGAGCCAACCTTAATCCGGTAATATATTGTGGCCTACAGACAGGCGGGCAGCTAACCCAGACAACTGTCGTTGAGAATTTTCCCGGATATCCGGAAGGCGTGGACGGCAACCAGATGATGCTTGACTTCAGGACACAAGCTGAACGCTTCGGAACAGACATACGTGACGGCGTAATAGTTAAAGCCGACTTCAGCAAGGCTCCATACACCTTGACGACCGACAATGGCGATGTAGTATGTGCTGACACTGTTATCATTGCTACCGGAGCATCTGCAAAATATCTCGGACTATCTGATGAAGAGAAGTACAAAGGCGAAGGCGTGTCAGCCTGCGCAACATGCGATGGATTCTTCTACCGCAAAAAAACAGTTGCCGTTGTAGGCGGCGGAGATACGGCTTGTGAAGAAGCATTATACCTTGCAGGATTGGCAAAGAAGGTCTATATGATTGTACGCAAACCTTTCCTGCGTGCGTCAGAAGTAATGCAGCGCCGCGTAAAAGAGGCTGAAAATATAGAAATTCTCTTTGAACACAACACCCTGGGACTATACGGTGAAAACGGTGTCGAAGGAGCGCATGTAGTAAAACGTCTCGGCGAAGCCGATGAAGAAAGGTACGATTTGCCTATCGACGGCTTCTTCCTCGCTATCGGACACAAACCGAACAGCGATGTATTCAAAGAATGGCTCGACACAGACGAGACCGGATACATTATAACCGAACCGGGTACTCCCGTAACAAAGGTTCCCGGAGTGTTTGCTGCCGGTGATGTTGCAGACCCGCACTACCGTCAAGCAATAACAGCTGCCGCAAGCGGATGCCGCGCAGCTATCGAAGCTGACAGGTATTTGAGGGAAAAGGGAATCGTATAAAAATCAATACGGAATATATTCATACGGTGAAAAAGCAAGCCTTACCAACTAAATATAAGACTGCTTTTTCACCGTTTTACGTTAATAAACATGCCACCGGCAGTCAACATTCCGTTAAGCAGCAGGAGTTCATATCCGAACTTGTAACTTGTAAATTGTGAAGTAAGAAAATCAAGAACAAGACATACCAATGGAGACGCGACACATATATAAGGAACAATGCGGTCGTCAGTCTGCCGTTTGGTAAGCAGGCCGAAAGCGAACAAGCCCAACAGCGGACCGTATGTATATGAACATAAAACATATACGGCGTCTATGACGCTTGTAGAGTTTAAAGCCCTGAATGCCAATATAAACAATATAAAAACGACAGTAATGCCGGCATGTACACGACGGCGCAAGCGCTCGTCATCAGGTTTCTCCTTTAAGTCGACACAAAAACTTGTAGTAAGTGCTGTCAGCGACGAGTCGACAGTGCTTGCCGATGCGGCCACCACGCCGATTATGAAAAGCACCGTCACGACACTACCCAACTGACCGGTAGCAGCAAACATGGGCAACAGGTCGTCAGGATTTTGAGGCAGTTGCAATCCTTCCTTATTTACGAGCATTACAAGTAAGACTCCAAGAGACATGAACAGAATGTTTACAGGCACAAAGGCGAAACCATACGTACACATGTCTTTCTGAGCCTCGCGCAACGTCTTGCATGTTAGATTTTTCTGCATCATGTTCTGGTTAAGGCCTGTCATGACGACGACAATGAAAATACCACTGACAAACTGTTTCCAGAAATTATGAGGCGACATCCAATCGTCAAACATGAAAATCCTACTCATCGGACTTGCCGCCACCGTAGTAACGGCCTCGTCAAAGCCAAGTCCAAGCTTGCGGGCAACACTTACAATAATGAGCACAAGGGCGACAAGCATGCACAAAGTCTGGAACGTGTCCGTCCAAACCAATGTCTTAATGCCTCCTTTGTGTGTATACAACCATATCAGCAACATCAACGCAGGAACGGTAACGGCAAACGGTACGCCGTAAGCATCGAGAACGAAACGTTGAAGTATGATGCATGCTACATAAAACTTGACCGCTGCGCCTGTCAAGTCTGAAATAATAAAAAAAGCCGCACCTGTCTTATATGACCTCCGTCCTAAACGTTTCAACAGGTAACTGTATATGGTTGTCAGATTTGTCTTATAATAAATCGGCAACAGGACAAACGCAATGACAAAATAGCCGACAATGAAACCAAGACATGTCTGTATATAAAACATGTTCTGACCGATAACCATGCCAGGTACGGAAACAAAGCTGACTCCTGAAATAGTGGCACCTATCATGCCGAACGCCACCATGCCCCATGGCGATTTGCCATCCGCATGGTAAAACGTATTATTGGTCGCATGAACTGATGTCAGGCGGCTGAATAAATATAATACGCCGAAATAGGCCAATACTGTCAATATTACCAACATGGCTGCAAAGATACTAAAAAATGTCGAACCTGAAAATAGCTGAATTCTGTGTAAACACGCAACATTACTTGTAAAACATATAAAAAGCAACAGGTAACCTTTTACGTCGTGAAAGGTTACCTGTTGGCGTGTAAAAGGTTAGTTCTTAGCCTGCAAAAGACAACCTTTTGGAAAGCCACATAAATGGACTCTAAAAACGTTGTTACCCCAATCAGTCAAAACACCGATTAGGATTAAAACAAACCTTCATTTCATTAGTAAAATTACAACGATTTTATCGGCAATTAATTCTTTTCGTCAAGCATTTCCTGCAATTTCAACAATTCGTCCCTGAACTGTGCAGCCTGTATGAAGTCAAGCTCTTTTGCAGCTTTTTTCATAAGCCGTTGGGTATTCACGATACTCTTTTCAAGTTGCTGTTTGGTCATTTGCTTTACAATAGGGTCGGCAGCAAAAGCAACATGCTCTTCTTCAATATATGGCTTATAAGCCACATCACGTTTCTTTATATCAGCCTCTTCCATATTGATATTCAAAGCATTATGCTTGATTCCCTTAACAATCTGTTTAGGCGTAATATGATGAAGCTCGTTATATCTCAACTGTTTTTCACGCCTGCGCATGGTCTCGTCAATCGTCATTTGCATACTTGCCGTAATACGGTCGGCATACATTATGACTTTGCCATTAACGTTACGTGCGGCACGTCCAGCAGTCTGAGTCAGGGAGCGATGCGAACGGAGAAATCCCTCCTTATCAGCGTCAAGTATTGCCACCAACGACACTTCGGGAAGGTCAAGGCCTTCTCGAAGCAGATTGACGCCGACTAGAACGTCAAACACGCCTTCACGCAAATCGTTCATTATCTTGACGCGGTCAAGCGTTGCAACGTCGCTGTGGATATAGTTAGCCCTGACTTCATGATTAAGCAGATACTCGGTCAGCTCTTCAGCCATACGCTTTGTCAAGGTTGTCACCAAGGTACGTTCACCGCGTTCGTTGCGCTTTAATATCTCTTCCATCAAATCGTCAATCTGGTTCTCGCTCGGACGCACTTCTATCTCGGGATCGAGCAGCCCGGTAGGACGGATAACTTGCTCGACCACTACTCCACCCGACTCTGCCAACTCATAATCGGCAGGAGTTGCCGACACGTAGATGACCTGATTAATCATGGAATGGAACTCGTCAAACGTAAGGGGACGGTTGTCAAAGGCAGCAGGCAGTCGGAAACCATACTCTACAAGGTTAGTCTTTCTCGCCCTGTCGCCACCATACATCGCACTTATCTGGGGCACACTGACATGGCTTTCATCTATTACAAGAAGATAATCCTTAGGGAAAAAGTCAAAGAGACAATACGGTTTCTGGCCTGGTTCGCGTCCGTCAAAATAGCGTGAATAGTTTTCTATGCCGGAACAATGTCCAAGTTCCTTTATCATCTCCATGTCGTACTCAACACGTTCCTTAATGCGCTGTGCCTTAATTGTTTCGCCATGTTCATTAAAGTAATCAATCTGTTTAACCAAATCATCCTGGATACTTCGTATTGCTATTTCCGTCTGCTCTTTTGAAGTGACAAACAAGTTGGCAGGATAAATCTGGTAACTATCAAAAGAAGCTAACCGGTGAAAACTGACCGAATCCATTTCCTCGATAGAGTCAATTTCATCATCCCAAAACGACACACGTAAAACATTGTCGCTATAAGCCATAAAGACATCTACCGTATCGCCCTTGACCCTGAAGTTGCCACGCTTTAACTCCATATCGTTTCTCACATAAAGGGCATTTACGAGGTTGCGAAGGAACATGTTGCGGTCGAGCTTCTGTCCACACCTGATTGAAATGACGCTTTTTGCCATCTCGACAGGACCACCCATACCATAAATGCACGAAACGGAAGATACAACAACCACGTCCTTACGTCCAGACAACAACGATGAAACGGCAGACAAGCGCAGCCTGTCAATCTCTTCGTTTATGGCCAAATCCTTCTCAATATACGTGTCAGTCTGCGGCAAATAAGCTTCAGGCTGATAATAATCGTAATACGAGACATAATATTCTACCGCATTTTCGGGGAAAAAGGATTTCATCTCGCTATACAACTGCGCGGCAAGAGTCTTGTTATGGCTTAAAATAAGCGTAGGCTTGTTTACATTCGCTATGACGTTGGCTATCGTAAATGTCTTACCCGAACCTGTTACGCCTAAAAGCACTTGTGACTTTTCCCCATCCCGAATGCCTGCGGTAAGTTCACTTATGGCTTCAGGCTGGTCGCCTGTAGGTTTGTATTCTGAAACAAGTCTAAAATCGCCCATATATCTGAATCAAAATTAGTAACATGCAGTATAAAGCCAATGCAAAAATACAAATAAAGCACTAATAAACACAACAAAAATATATTTTTCTAAAAAATGGCCACAAAACTTTGCCACTTATAAGAATAATGTGTATTTTTGCACTCCAAATTGTTTAATTATCATTATGATTAAGAATTTAATTGCCATTATATTTGCAGCCATACTTTTTTCAGGATGCGCACACGAATTCAACCAAGTCTACAAGTCACAAGACTATACGTATAAATACGAATACGCTAAAGAAGCATTTGCAAGAGGCAAATATGTCCAGGCAATAACACTTCTGCAAGAACTTGTTACAATTCAGAAAGGCACTGATAATGCAGAAGAAAGCCTTTACATGTTGGCAATGGCACAATACTGCGACATGGACTATGAAGGCGCGGCCATGACTTTCAAAAAATACCGCCAGTCATATCCGAAAGGAATATATGCACAAATGGCATCATTCTTTATCGGCGAAAGCCTGTATATGAGCACGCCTGAACCACGCCTTGACCAGACACAAACTGTTAATGCCATATCTGCTTTCCAAGATTATTTGGACATATACCCTGATGCGAGGCTGAAAAGTATAGCTCAAAACAGACTTTTCGAACTACAGGACAAACTGGTAAAGAAAGAGCTTTATTCTGCCCAGCTATACTATAACCTCGGCACGTACTTCGGCAACTGTACAAGCGGAGGCAGCAATTATGAAGCATGTATTATTACAGCTCAAAACGCATTGAATGATTATCCGTACAATTCGTTCAGAGAGGATTTTGCATTGCTGATAATGAAAAGTAAATTCGAATTGGCAAAACAAAGTATTGAGACTAAGAAACTCGACCGTTACAGGGATGCTGAAGACGAATGTTACGGATTCATCAATGAATATCCAGAATCTAAAAACAAGAAACTGGCTGAAAAATACATCGAGTCATGTAAAAAATACACAAAAGAGGAATAACATAAAAGCATAAAATTATAAAGCCTAAATTGAAAAATTATGGATTATAAAAAATCAAAAGCCCCAACAAACACAGTGACCCGCAACATCATGGATCTTTGTAATGAAACAAAGAACATTTATGAAAGCGTTGCAATAATCTCAAAACGAGCCAATCAGATTTCTGTTGAAATAAAGCAAGACCTTAGCAAAAAACTTGCAGAATTTGCCTCATATAACGACAGCTTGGAAGAAGTATTCGAGAACAGGGAACAAATCGAAATTTCAAGATATTATGAGAAGCTGCCGAAACCGACACTATTGGCAACACAAGAGTTTGTTGACGGTAATGTTTATTGGCGTGACACTCAGAAAGAAAATCAAAAAGAAGCTCAATGATACAGCGCAAACAGACTATCTTCCTTCTTATTGCGGTAATACTGACTATTGTCTGTCTCTGTTTGCCAATAGGCAGCATTATGGCAGAAAATACGTTTGGTGATAAATCCGTAATTTACAATTTATGGATAACTAGCGCTGACGGGAATCACAGCTTATCTGTATGGCCGTTGTTTGCCATATTACTGATAACTTGCCCGATAGCACTGATAGCAATCTTTACTTACCGTAATAGAATCACACAGAGCCGTTTTTGCATGTTCAACATGCTACTTATTGTAGGTTGGTACGTTGTTTATGCAATGTATGTTCTAAATCTGAAAGAAGCAGGAAACGAACTGACAATATCATTACCTGTCATTTTCCCTGCGATTTCATTGATCTTGTATTTTATGGCAAGGAAAGCTATTCTTGCCGATGAGGCTTTAGTTCGTTCGGCCGACCGAATCAGATAAACGAATAATATTGTACATGAGAACGATATCTCGTTTTCATGTCAGATCATAAAAAAGATGTTTTTCATTTGGAAATACCAATGGAAAACATCTTTTTTTATAATCCGTTAAAAGAGCATTCAGTTACTCAAGCATGACTTTCTTTACCTTAAGTCCAAGTAGAAAGATATAAAGAATTTAATGCGTTGCTTTATACCAGGATGTAGTAGATAATGCATCAGTTAACCCCTTATTCTCAGTAGGATCAGAAACCGTTAAACCGGAGAAAGTCTTTATCCGTGTTTGTTGTTGTGTCAGCATGGAATAATATGTTTCTGTATTAGCCTTATATGGAACAAGCCTGTCAAGTTGTGTTTTAAATAAGTTAAGCAAATATTCGTCTTTACACAAATGTGAGACATAATCGCCAAAATCAAAAAACACGGTAGTGTTATAACCATCTAAATCTTGAATATCGTCTACAGATTCAACTCCCAACGGATACACCGTATTAATTTCCTTCATTATCTCAGCCATACGTTCTACCTCATTACAATCTGTTACTCCTATGGTTCCACATGGCATGCTGTAATTAGAGTAAAACGAATAAAAGCCATCACATATATTCTTATAGTTATTCTTCAATAAATCCATACCTATTTCGGAATAAGGCATGCCGTCAATCATTATTTCACAAGTTGAGGCTATCAGATAATCCGTAACATCCTTAAGTTCATAAGCTGTCTCAATATTCGACATATAGCAATCATCAAACATAATATATTCCATTCTTAAGCCAGTTTTCTTTATACCATCAGCTAAAGTAGAAATATCTGTCTGGTATTCGTTATCTGAAGAATGGCCAAAATATCGTGTCAAATAAACATTCTGATTTTCAGATGCAGACATGCGAGCCCTTGTAGAAATCGCCGAACCAACCGGCAACCATCCCATACCGTGGCATCCTATTGCCAACGCATAGGTCTCGGCTGGAGCAATTTTTATAATGTTATTTATTACTGAGGCAATACCTGAAGATGTAGTATAATTGCATTCGTCGAAATAAAAAGACCGAATAGTGTCACGATAACATTCTCCATCATTGTACTTAATATTAATAAGGTGGGATATCCTTTCGTTTTCCGAAATAAAAACAACTAAGGCATTACCATCTAGCCCATTATTCTTTTTTATAGCAGTCTCGAACGATGATATATTATTTAGGAAATAGTTATATATACTTCCTCCCGACCACGGCAGGTACATCAAAACAGTCTGATGATAACCAGTATTATTATCAGGCTCTTCAGTGTTGTCATCTTCGCATGACATGATGACAGGAATGGTAAGAACTACCAAGAAACACACCAATGCTTTATAAAATAACAATGACAGGCTCTTCATGAACATTTTGAAAATTTAGATGATAAAAATAAATCAATTAAAGCAGACAAGGTGTTATACCTTGTCTGCTTGCATACAATTACCAACTTTAGGAATATTATTTGCGCATTTTCATTAGCTCGGCCAGAGACTCTTTCAACGCTGCAATTTTTTCTTCAGAATCGCTCTGTTTCTTCTTCTCCAAAGCCACAACAGCCGCCGGAGCATTTGCAACAAACTTTTCATTAGACAGCTTTTTCATGACTCCAGCAAGGAAGCCCTCAAGATGTTTCAGTTGTTGCTCTTGTTTTACTATTTCCGCCTCTACATCAATCAAACTTCCAACTGGTATTGCAAATTCATCCGTTCCAACCATAAATTGAATGGTATCTGCAGACTTTTCATTGACAATACTTATTGTTTCAAGATTTGCCATCTTTAAGATTACAGCATCATATTCAGAATACTTATTCTCATTTAAAGCTTGCAATGACAGTTTTTCCTTAGGTGAAATATTCTTCTGGTTCCTTACAGTTCTAACATTACCTATCACTTGTTTAACAGACTCTATGTCATCTACAAGTTTTCTGTCATCATCTGTTGGAGAAAGGGTATTCAACTTGTCCAACATGATGCTTTCACCATCTTTCCGGTCATAGATATGTTGCCAAAGCTCCTCCGTAATAAAAGGCATAAACGGATGCAGCATTTTGAGCAAATCGGAGAAGAACACCAAGGTCTTATCAAACGTCACACGGTCAATTGGCGAACCATAAACAGGTTTGACCATTTCAAGATACCAGCTTGAGAATTCGTCCCAGAATAATCTATAAACAGCCATGAGGGCTTCTGATATTTTGTATTTCTTAAACAAATTGTCAACCTCGGCATTAACAACCCTCAATTTCGCATCAAACCAACGTACTGCAATCTTATTTGCTGTCGGCTGTTCTATATCAGCCACTTCCCATCCTTTAACAAGACGGAAAGCATTCCATATCTTATTATTGAAATTACGGCCTTGTTCACAAAGACTTTCATCAAACAAGATATCATTACCAGCAGGTGCTGAAAGCATCATGCCCATACGTACTCCGTCTGCACCAAATTTTTCAATCAGTTCAATCGGATCAGGACTGTTACCAAGACTTTTACTCATCTTGCGTCCAAGTTTATCGCGGACAATGCCTGTGAAATAAACATTCTTAAACGGCATAGTGCCACGATATTCATATCCAGCCATTATCATTCGAGCAACCCAGAAGAAGATGATGTCTGGACCCGTTACAAGATCAGATGTGGGATAATAATATTTTATATCTTCGTTATCAGGATTATTTATTCCATCAAAAACTGAAATAGGCCACAACCACGACGAGAACCAAGTATCAAGGCAGTCGTCATCCTGGCGAAGGTCTGATATAGTCAGATTAACATTGCCTGTCTTATCCTTAGCCAATTCAAGTGCCTTTTCCGGCGTTTCTGCAACGACATAGCCACCATTACCAGGCAGATAATATGCCGGAATTCGATGTCCCCACCATAATTGACGGCTTATACACCAATCTTTAATGTTTTCAAGCCAATGGCGGTACGTATTCTTATACTTAGCCGGATAGAACTTTATCTCATCCTCCATAACAGGAGATAAAGCCAGGTCTGCAAAATGTTGCATCTTCAAGAACCATTGTGTAGACAATTTGGGCTCTATTGGAACATTTGTCCTCTCAGAGAAACCAACCTTGTTTACATAATCTTCAACCTTCTCCATTAAACCGGCTTCAGTCAAATCTTTCTCGATCTGCTTACGTACATCCATACGATCCATGCCGACATACAATCCGGCAGCTTCAGATATGGTTCCATTATCATTAAAGATATCTATCGTTTCAAGATTGTGCTTCAGCCCCAGCGCATGGTCGTTGATATCGTGAGCCGGAGTTACTTTAAGGCAACCTGTTCCAAACTCAATATCAACATAACTGTCTTCTATTACAGGGATCTGACGACCTACAAGAGGAACAATAACATGTTTACCCTTGAGCCACTGATTCTTCGGGTCATTGGGATTGATACACATAGCCGTATCGCCCATTATTGTTTCCGGACGGGTGGTAGCAACAACTGCATACTTACCTGGTTCTTCAACAACCATATACCGCAAATAATACAGTTTGCTATGCTCCTCCTTGTATATCACTTCTTCGTCGCTTAGAGCTGTTTGGGCTTGGGGGTCCCAGTTAACCATACGAACCCCACGATAGATGAGTCCTTTGTTATAAAGGTCGCAGAAAACCTTTATAACGCCTTTTGAACGTTTCTCATCCATTGTGAACGCAGTACGTTCCCAATCACAACTTGCACCCAGCTTTCTCAGCTGCTTCAAAATAATACCGCCATGTTCATTTGTCCAATCCCACGCATGTTTCAGAAACTCGTCACGCGTAAGGTCAGTTTTCTTTATACCTTGTTGGGCAAGTTTATTTACGACTTTAGCTTCCGTAGCAATTGATGCGTGGTCGGTACCAGGCACCCAGCAAGCATTCTTGCCTTCCATCCTGGCCCTTCTGACAAGAATGTCTTGAATCGTATTATTCAGCATATGCCCCATGTGTAACACACCTGTAACATTGGGCGGAGGTATTACAATCGTATATGGTTCACGTCCATCCGGTTTACTGCTGAACAGCTTGTTGTCAAGCCAATATTGATACCATTTCGACTCAACCTCACTTGGGTCGTATTTGCTTGCTAATTCCATTTTGTATATTAAATTAATTTTATCCAATAAAAAACGATGCAAAAATACAAAATATTCATGGAAATTACCTACTTTTGCATAATTAAAATACACATTTATGCATACAAGAGAAGAAAAATTAGAAGCATTCGGCAGGCTCCTGGATGTGCTGGATACATTACGTGTCAAATGTCCATGGGATAAAAAACAAACGAATGAAAGTCTAAGACCGAACACAATAGAAGAAACTTTCGAATTGTGTGACGCATTAATGAAAAACGACCAAAAGAATATATGCAAGGAGCTTGGCGATGTATTGTTGCATGTTTGTTTCTATGCACTAATTGGAAGCGAGACCAATGATTTTGACATAGCAGACGTATGTAATAAAGAAGCAGACAAACTGATATTCAGACATCCACATGTTTACGGCAATGTTAAGGCAGAAACAGCTGACAAAGTAACAGAGAATTGGGAACAATTAAAGCTGCAAGAAAAAGACGGGAACAAAAGAGTTCTTTCGGGAGTTCCTGATGCACTCCCATCACTAATTAAAGCTTATAGGATACAAGACAAAGCCAGAAACGTTGGTTTTGATTGGGAAGACAAAGGCGATGTATGGAAAAAAGTACGCGAAGAACTTGGTGAGCTCGAAAATGAATTGAAAAAGGAAGACAAGGAAAATTCCACTAAGGAACTTGGTGATTTCCTATTCAGTGTAATAAACGCCGCCAGATTATACCATCTGAATCCAGACACTGCATTAGAACATACAAACCAGAAATTCATCAAACGTTTTAACTACATCGAAGATCATTCAATTAAGGCAGGCAAACCGTTAACAGAAATGACTTTGGATGAAATGGATGAACTGTGGAACGAAGCAAAGAGTTTAGAGAAAAGGTAAAAAAACAAATTAATATATTGATGAAAACATTTAGAAACATTATATTGTTAACATGCGCAATTATCATCCTTGGTTGCAAAGACGGGAAAAAAAGTGCCCCAGTAATTGAAATTTTAACGGATAGTGCTGCTGTCGACTCAACAGTCTATGGACGGTGCGGAGAAGGAACAGCCATGCACACATTAGAGCTTATTACAGACAAAGGCGACACCATCGTCTACACACTTGAAGGGCTTGATACTTTCTCAAATGTACAAGGTGGTCTTTTTGTCGGCGATCGCATTGCCGTTATCGGGAAGCATGTTGAAGGCTTGAATGAAGAGATGTATGCAGAAAAAGTCATTAATCTAACATCATTACTTGGTACATGGAGCAGTCTTGATAAAGAATTTGAGATAGCAGAAGGAGGACATGTAATTAGCAGCACTGGTGAACCCAAACCATACACAGAATGGAAAGTGCTAAATGGGAAACTTATATTGACCCCTGACACATTCGAAATCTACTCGCTTGGCCCGGATTCGCTTTATATTGAAAACGAAAAAGGAATTTACGGATACAAACGATTGCAAAAACAAAAACAAAAAGACTAATAATTAGCAACAAATGCAACCGTTTAAAATACGCATTCTTGGATGTGGCAGCGCTTTGCCAACATTAAAACATTTTGCATCTTCACAAATAGTCGAAATAAGGGATAAAACCTTTATGGTTGATTGTGGAGAAGGCACTCAAATACAAGTCAGACGGGCACGAATTCATTTTAATAAAATAATTTCAATATTCATAACCCATCTACATGGCGACCACTGCTTCGGGCTTATCGGCTTAATTTCAACGTTAGGCATGTTAGGCCGTACGGCTCCATTGCATATATATGCGCCACATGAATTGGGAAAAATATTTCAACAACAGTTGGATTTTTTTTGCAACGAGTTAGACTATGAAATACATTTCCATGGTGTTAATACAACAGCTAACGATGTTGTATATGAAGACAAAGGAATCATAGTAAAATCAATACCACTAAACCATAGGACAGCTTGCTGCGGATATATGTTCATTGAGAAACCAACCCTGCCGCATATCCGCAGGGATATGATTGATTTCTATAACATTCCCGAATGTTATAGAAACAATATAAAAAACGGTGCAGATTGGATAACCAATGACGGTACTGTAATACCAAACTCAAGACTCACAACACCTGCTGACACTCCGCGTTCATACGCATATTGCTCTGATACAAAATTCATGCCGGATCTCTATAAGTCACTAGCAAATGTAGACTTGTTGTATCATGAAGCCACATACGCCAGCAGTGACGAGAACAGGGCTTCATTATATTATCACAGCACAGCAAAACAAGCAGCCAGCGTGGCCCATAAAGCCAATGCAAAAAAACTAATAATTGGACATTTTTCGGCACGGTACGAAAATGAGGACATTTTACTGAATGAGGCGCGCAGCATATTCCCAAATACATTTTTAGCCAATGAAATGGACATTTTTGATGTTTAATTAACAAAAATCGTCTATATATTTGGTACTAATGTAAAATTAATGTATCTTTGCCATAATAATTAATGATCTTATGACAAAGAAATTATTCATCATACCTTTTTTAGTCGTGTCGTTACTTGGCGTTCCCATTATGAGTAACGCAAGTGCTATGATTGAAATCATTGAAAATGAATATCAGGAAATATCAATCACTGTCAAGGCATCGACAATTCATGTTAACGGAGCTAACGGGCAGACATTGCATATTTACAATGTCGCAGGAGTTAGGGTAATGAGTATCAAAGTTGACGGACAAGACCGTTCTTATGACTTAAATTTACAAAAAGGCTGTTATATCGTCAAGGTTGGAAAAGTCGTAAAGAAAATATTTATCAAATAGCATTTTATTGTTTTGTCAAGGGTCATTCTTTATCTTTCTTTAGCACTCATTATACTTACATCGTGTAATGAGAATAATTTTCATGACAAAAATCCCAGATGCCTGGAAGATTTTTCCAAATTGAATGACAAAAAATACTCCATCAGCGACCAGGCTGTACGTGAACACATCAGCAGATTGATAAAAGATGATGGTGTTCTAATTTCTGCAGACCGCCAAGTCATACGATACTACGCCGAAAACAAGCCATTCATTTGGATTAACCGACTTGGCATACACAATCGTGCTGATACTTTATTAAAGATAATACAAAAAGCTGATTTATACGGATTCAGCACTCGCATGCTTAAAGTAAGCCAAATTGAGAAAGACCTGAATATTATCAAAAGCTTAAATGTGTCTGATGGAAATGATAATATTAATATAATCCTGGCACGTTTGGAATATAATCTCACAAAAGCCCTTCTACGATATTCCACCGGTTTACGTTTTGGTATGGTAAATCCAGATTATTTGTATAATAATTTGGAAAAATACGAAGTGGATTCTACTTCTACCAAATTCCGCCAACTATCAGACTTAAGGATAGAACGTCCAAACAACGAATTCTATTCGAAAGTGATTACGCAAGCAATGAATGACAGTATTGTAGATCTATTTGCAACAATACTTCCCCAAAACGACCTTTATGAAAAATTAATACAACATCTAAACATAAACGGACTTACCTATGAAGAAAAAGTGAAAACGATCTGCAATATAGAAAGATGCCGTTGGAGATTGAAGATATTGTCAGGACAAAAAAAGTTCAATAAATATGTTGAGGTTAACATACCCTCATTCCTATTACGGGCTATTAACAATAATGACATTCTGACAATGCGTGTCGGGTGTGGAACAACGCAATATAAGACCCCTCTTTTGACAAGCAAGATTACCAGAATGGACATAAATCCTCAGTGGATTATACCTAAAAGCATTTCTAAAGGTTATGTCGGAAATCACCAATACATGCATAAAATGGGAATGTTTGTGTATGACAAGAAACTCGGGAAACTGCCACCTGAAGAAGCGTCGTATAATAAAGTAATGAATGGGGAACAATATATAATCCAAGCCGGCGGGCCTAAGAATTCATTAGGACGAATAATATTCAGATTCAATAATAATTTCTCAGTCTTCCTGCATGACACATCGTCACCTTGGCTATTCCAACGTACCAACAGAGCAGTAAGCCATGGATGCATAAGGGTAGAAAAACCATATGAACTGGCATTATTCTTATTAAATGAAAGAAACGAGAAACTGCAAGAAAAGCTGGAATATTCAATGACAGTAGAATTAGTAAATGACAACGACTCGCTGAGAAAAAGCAAGATAGACAGGAGTCGCATGATAAATTCTGTCTCGGTAAACCCATCAATACCATTATTTGTAACATATTATACTAAATATTGGGACGAAAATGGCCGACTGGCTGATTATCAAGATATTTATGGGTATGATGAAGTATTGTACAACAAGCTGAAACCATTTGTTGAGTGAAGTATGATAAAGGATGAAGAAAAAATACATAAACTCTTAACTTCCGAATCAACAAAACGTAAGGCTTTTGAAATGATAGTGAAGTCATACAGTGAATGCCTGTATTGGAAAATTAGATATATAGTCCTTTCACATGACGATGCAAACGATGTTTTGCAAAATGCATTTCTAAAAGCATGGTGCAATATAAACTCTTTTCATGGAAAGTCAAAGTTGTCAACATGGCTCTGCAGTATAGCTATTAATGAAGCATTGGATTTTATACGTAAGGGGAAAAACAATCTGAAAAACAACGACTCAGATAATCTTTCATTAGCCAACAAATTAATGGCTGACGAATATTTTGACGGAGAAAAGATTCATGCAATGCTACTGCAAGCTGTATCAACACTGCCGGAAGTGCAACGCACAGTTTTCAATTTAAGATATTTTGAAAACATGAAATACAATGATATTAGTGAGATTCTTAATACTTCAGAAGGAGCACTTAAAGCATCTTACCACATCGCCGTAAAAAAAATAGCTACGTATTTCCAATTGCACGAATGAAATTATTCATGCAAATTAAACTTTTACATTCAAATCCCGTCATATAGTAAAAGAATACAATATGAGAGAAGAATTCTTGCTTGAAAAAACGTTTGGCAAACCGAATCTATTTAAGGTTCCCGAAGGATACTTCGAAACATTCGAAGAATCTGTCATGGACAAGATTGCCAAGCCTGCAACATCTAAAAGCACTATAAAAAGATTCTTGAGACCAATGTTATATGCAGCATGTGTAATGGCTGTTGCGATATTTTCAAGTCTTTATCTATTTAACACAAAAAATAAAGACATCGACCACATCGCTAACATATCACATTCAGCCAACATGGCATCACCGGCCTATCATGATTTAACATTTGAAGAAATGTCCGATTATGCCATGTATGACAATGACGACTTGTATTCTTTCATTGCAGATGAACAATAACCCCCAACCTATGATAATGAAAAGACTATTATTTGCATTCTTATTCTCAATAATATTTTCAGAGACTTTTGCCCAAAAAAACGACGGAAAATATTCAAAAGAACGCTTTCAAGCAGAATTAGAACAATACATTACAAAGAAAGCATGTTTGACGCCTAATGAGGCTGCAAAGTTTTTCCCTCTTTATAAAGAAATGAGAAAGAAGCAGCTGACGTTGCATTTTAAATCTAAAAACCTAAAGCGTATTAAGCCAACAACCGAAATAAATTGCAGGAAAAATATCATAGAACGTGACGAGATCGAAATAGAGAAAAAAATGATACAGAAGACATATCATGAAAAATTCTTACAGATACTTCCCGCAAAGAAAGTCTATGACATACTAAATGCCGAAGATCGCTTCCATCGCCAAATGTTTAAGCGTACTGCGAACAAGAACCACAAAAAGAAATAGGCTCTAAACTTGCGTTTGTATATACAAACTTATTGCTAAAAAAACAGACTAAGTAAATAAGGGATATAAAAAGAAATTTCCAATTAAAAGAACCGAGCGGTAAACGAGGCTCGAACTCGCGACCCCCAGCTTGGGAAGCTAGTGCTCT
>ERZ826146.34-NODE-34-length-151969-cov-5.947872_pt1 | contig 151969 bp, 109 predicted proteins | sample MGYA00519857_ERZ826146 | MGnify/ENA primary metagenome ERZ826146 (study PRJEB31778, sample SAMEA3449222) | human gut metagenome | biome: human gut; feature: human-associated habitat; material: faeces | place: United Kingdom | collected 2010/2012 ...
AAAATATGTCAGACATATTTTGAATTATGTGCCTTGTATTTTTTATTTGCTCCCATGTGGGGTTTACAAGCTGAAAACCAGTTTTCAATTTCCTGCACAAAAACGCGCACATTTTTCATGCCGCGTTCCGCGTCGGCGTATGTCGGTTTTCAAAACAGGATAAGAGGAAAAAAATTCAGGAAAATTTTCCCTCTCTTACCAAGAGATATGCAACTCTCTTACCAAGAGACAGATAGTTAAGCGCAAAGATACTTTACGAGCGAATAACTACCAAATTTTTATTGCTCTTTTTTCACAAAATGAGTTATTATTTCAAGTATGTTTAACTCTTGAAAACACTGCAAGCCCCGTCAGCAGGGACTTTCTGACACCTTGTAGCTCTCTTGGTAAGAGAGCGATTAAAAAAAATCAAAAATGCGAGCGAAAGTTTTCTTAGTATCCGCCCTGCTGGTGCTCGGTTGCTCCCACATGGCAGCACAGGAAAATTCTAAAGAGTTTTCTGTTGGCTTCCGCGTTGGAAACGCCGTTTTGAACTCCAACCTCACCGGCAATTCCGAAAGCCTTGCGGAAATAATTTCTTTTCTTGAAGACATCAGGAACGATTCCACCCTCGAGCTGGAAAGTATAACATTCTGCGGTTCGGCCTCGCCCGAAGGTTCAATGGCCATAAACCGCAAGCTGTCGCAACAGCGCAGCCGCGCCCTTGAGGAGTATGTGCGCAAACACGTCACCCTGCCCGACAATATCGTAAAACGCACCGACGACATCACCGCCTGGGACTACCTGGCGCAGCTCGTAGAGCAGTCCGACATGCCCCACAAGCAGGAAGCCGTAGACGTAATGCGCAACGTGCCCGAATATACCTACGACAACCGTGGACGCCTTGTCGACAGCCGCAAGAAACACCTCATGGAGCTACAGTACGGCCGCACATGGCATTACATGCTCCGCAATTTCTTCCCCTCGGTGCGCAACGCCAGCATAGTGCTCGTAACCGTGAAGAAAAAACAGGAAACACCCCCGCCCGCACCGGTCGAGACACCCGCTCCCGCTCCGGCCGTAGAACCCGAGCAGGCGGTAACGCCCGCGCCGGCTCCCGCACCGCAACCCGAGGAGAAAAAGCCGTTTTACATGGCCCTGAAAACCAACATGCTCTACGACGTGCTCGCAGTGCCTAACATCGGCATAGAGTTCTACCTCGGCAACAACTGGACCATAGGCGGCAACGTGATGTACGGCTGGTGGAACTCGCGCAGCGACAAACGCTACTGGCGCATTTACGGCGGCGACATCGCAGTGCGCAAATGGTTCGGCCGGAAAGCCGAAGAAAAACCCCTTACCGGGCACCACCTCGGCCTGTACGGACAGATTTTCACCTACGACTTCGAGTGGGGAGGCAAAGGATACATGGGCGGCAAGCCCGGCGAAACCCTCTGGGAAAGCCCCAATTACGCATTCGGCGTGGAATACGGATACTCGCTGCCCATTGCGCGCCGCCTGAACATCGACTTCACCCTCGGCGTGGGCTACTGGGGCGGAAAATACTACACCTACAACCCGCGCGACGGCCACTTCGTTTGGCAGTCCACACGCAACCGCCACTGGTTCGGGCCTACAAAGACCGAAATATCGCTCGTCTGGCTGCTCGGCCGCGGAAACAGCAACAACACGAAAGGAGGCATGAAATGAAACGCAACGCAATGAAATACATTCTCCTGCCGGCCATGCTGCTGGCCGCATATTCCTGCGAACACAAGGAACTATGCTTCGACCACGACGAACACGCGCCCAAAACCGAAATACTCGTCAAGGCCACATACCAACAGGAGTGGGAAGTGCCCGCACAGGGCGGCACCGACTGGGAAAACTACCCGTCGTTTGCCCAACGTTTCGGCTTTGAATACGACTCCCTGCGCCCCGCCGTGCCCGAAGGCCTGCGCGTGCAGGTGTATAACGACGACGGCACAAACAACGTGGTAAACCTCGAGCCCGAAGGCGGCATCATGCAAATGCGCCCCGGCGAACACTCGCTCCTCTTCTATAACAACGACACCGAATACATCGTGTTCGACGACATGAACTCATACGCTTCGGCACGTGCAACCACGCGCGCCGTAACACGCTCCACCTATCTCGGCAGCCAGTACATGGACAATGCGGCCGACAACACCGTCAACCAGCCCGACATGCTCTACGGCAACTACATGGAAAGCTACACCGCCGTGCGCCAATCCGAAACGGCCGAACTGCCCGTAACAATGCACCCGCTGGTGTTCACCTACGTGGTGCGCTACGAGTTCAGCCACGGCCTTGAATACGTGGCGCTGGCACGCGGGGCACTTGCAGGCATGGCCGAATCGGTAATGCTCAACACCGGGCGCACGTCGGCCGAAGCCGCCACCATACTCTTCGACTGCACCCTGCAACCCTACGGCGCGCAGGCCTGCGTGCGCTCTTTCGGAGTGCCCGACTATCCCAACGCCCTCTACAAGACGCGCGCCGCCACACGCACCTACGCCCTCAACCTCGAGGTAAGGCTCAATAACGGGCAGATGAAAACGTTCGACTTCGACGTAACCGACCAGGTGGCCGCACAGCCCGAAGGCGGAGTGATAGTAGTTAAGGACATCGAAATCACCGACGAGGAAGGCCAGGCCGGCGGCTCCGGCTTCGACGTCACCGTAGACGGGTGGGGCGAATTCGAGGACATCGAGCTGCCCCTGCGCTAATCCGCAAAGCCGCATGGGCAAAAGGGAAAAACAACACGGCACGTAAAAGAAATTATGTCCGACATATTTTAAAATATCTCAGACATATTTCGAAATAGGTCAGACATATTTTTTCCGGCCTCCCGAACCCCTCGAAAAAATGCGGACAAAAACGGAAAACTCCCCCAGGCAAACCAAAACAGAACCTTGATTCATTCATTTATATTATTAATAATTATGTCTAACTAAAAATTCACTGACATGAAAAAAGTATTTTTAATGGCAGTTGCAGCCGTTGCCATGCTGGCAAGCTGCAGCAATGACGAAACCACCGGCAAGGCCGTGAACACTAAGGCCATCAAGTTCAGCAACACGTTTGTGAACAACGGAACACGTAGCATGGTTGATCCGAGCTTCACCAAAGAATCTCTTGGTAACTTCAAGGTTTACGGTTACACGCAGAACGGCTGCATTTTCGATGGTGTTACGGTAAGCAGTAACGACAACGGTGCAAGCTGGACTTATTCGCCTACAAAATGGTGGATTCAGAACAACACCTACACATTTGGCGCAATAGCACCTGCCGCAACTGCAGTAAGCAATCCGCAAGTTACCAACGGCAAAGTAACCATGGATGTATCTTTCACCAACAACGGTACAACCGACCTGCTTCACGCTGCTCCCGCAGTTGTAACGGCTGACGAGAATTTCATGGCAAGCCCCGCTCCCGTGGCTATGTCTTTCAACCACCAGCTTTCGAAAGTTAAATTCTCGTTCGAAAACAGCATTGGTGAAGGCTACACAATGAAAATCACCAATATCCAGATTAAGAACGCAAAGGCAAACGGTAAACTCACCGTAGCCGAGACAGGCAACAGCTGGAGCGAGCAGACAGGAGAGACCAACCTGAACTTCGGAGCAGCAAGCACCACCGGCGAAAACGAAGCTGAAGTAATTGCAAACGGCAGCACCGTAGAAAGCTACAAGGAAATGCTGATGATCCCGACTGCTGCAGACGCTGAATACAATGTTGGCTTCACATTCGAAGTACTCGACAACAACGTAACCGTAGGTATTTACGAAAAAACGGCTACAATAAAAGGTGTTGAGCTGAAACTTGGCTACTGCTACGACTTCAAGGTTGCCCTCACGGTTGAAGACATGACCGATCCGGACAACCCCGAATCGCCGAAACCCATCGTATTCACTGTTAGCAGCGTTGAAAACTGGAACAACGCAGAAGTTGACCAGAACGCTACGGTTGACGAAGTTCCTGAAACACAAGAACCGTAAGACAAGAGATTATTTCTCACAACAAAACCAATATGCTTTTTTAAGCAAGGGTGTCGGGGGTTGAATGTCCCCCTGCACTCACAATAGCCGAAGAATAACTTTACGGCAAAACGTAAGAAACAATATCAATATGAAAGCAAATAAAAACCTTTATCGGATTACGGGCAAAATTGCGGCACTGTTATCGTGCTTGCTGCTTTTTTCGTGCAATAGCGACGACATGCTCGACGAAATAGGCGCTAACGGCGCAGGAAAATACCGGGACAACATTTGTTTCGGCATAACATCCGACGAAAGCGTGCAGACAAAAGGAAACAAACCAGCCGACAACGGGTACACGTCCGACAGTTTTGTGCTGCGTTCCGAAAACTCCGACGACACGCTCTGCGTGAATGCCATTGTAACAGACGGCATAGAATCATCCGATAGTGTAAAACAACACGCCATGACTCGCGGTGCTGCTGTTACTCAAGATGATTTCTACGACAAGTTTCATGTGCTTGCATATTGGAAGAAAGACGGCACTTCAACAGGCCAGTTTTATATGAATACCGACGTAACCGACAAAGGAAACAACCTTTGGAGCAGCGACAGGACATATATTTGGCCCGGAAAGGCACACACGCTTACATTTTACGCCTGGGCGCCGGCTGACGCAGGCATAACATCACCCTCTTCGCCCGAAAGCACCACACTGGAGTACACCGTCCCCACAACGGTCACTGACCAGAAAGACGTGGTAGTAGCAACTACAGAAGAAATAGCCGGTAACGCCAACACCACGCAGCCGCTCGCGTTCCGCCACATTTGCACTGCCGTAAAATTCAAGGTTGGCGACCAAATGCAGGCCGGAACAATAAAAAAAATTACTATCAGCGGCGTGCACAACAGCGGTGCGTATGATATGGCGTCAGACAGTTGGCAGCTTGGAAGCAACACAACAGCCTTCAGCATAGAACAAGACATCGAAATGACGGGAAATGAATCGGGCAGCATGATTACCGACGGGGAAAACACGTTCATGATGTTGCCGCAGGAGCTTCCCGCGGGTGCTAAAGTGGAAATAATATTCCACGACAGTCAAGCCGGAACAGACCGCACTTTCTCAGCCTCAATTGGCGGCATGACATGGCCGCAGGGTAAGACTGTTACCTATACACTATCCATAACGCCGGAATACGAGCTGGAATTTATCTCCGAGCCCGAGCTGCAAGACGCGCACTACATCATATATCCCATACACATCAAGGCGGGCGACGTTCCCGGTGGCTGGACAATAACATCTTCCGACCCGGATAACGTTACCTTGCGCACCGACCTCACCATTCTTACCCGCCGCGGCTTCTGGATTGAAGAGGATAAAGGCACCGCTTCCGTCAGCAGCACCGCACAAGGTGACGACATAACAATCTATGCGTTCCTTACCGAAAACGCCGGCGAGGAAAACCGCACGGTAACGCTCGAAATGCGCCCCACCAACCTGCCCGACGCTGCCCCGCAAACATTCACGATAGAACAGCTCTGCCCGAGCTGGAACGGTAACCTCGGCTGCGAACGTATCGAAGAATACGATGAGGGCTTTACCGGCTATCCCTGGGGATTCAAGTGGGATAGTAATTTGGTTATAACGTATGACGCAGAACAAGTGGATTTTTGGAGCCGTATAATACTGTTTTTCTATCTTGAGCTGTTCAACAACGACGCGTTTGTACATGAAGATATTAGCTTAATGCCATATTATCATCATGTAGTCATAGATTTCAGTAAAGTCTCAGCTTTAGACGTAGGAACTAATGAAAACGACGGACGTACTAATACATGGCAAATTTATAATTTTGATGGAATTAACGATGCTTCGTCGATGATGCAGATGTTGGAAGAATGGGGAATAAAGCCTGATAAGGAATTACCTACAAACCCGACAATATTTGCAGCACGTACATGCGCATTAAAGAATAAATTCAATAAGAATGTTACCCAACAGAACGGACAAACAATAGAGACACCCGTATTAAGAAACGAAAATCTGGTATGGTATCTTCCTGCCCGCAACGAAGCTCCGAATATGCAAGACGCAGAATATCCTCTAAGTGGAGATTATTGGACATCGACAGCCATAATTACCCCTGACCAGAATAACGCCTACAAATATACCGTTGGAGCTTCTACACAATCCGAAGACCGAAACAGCCTGCTCCGCGTTCGCGCAGTACGTAAGAAACCTTAATTTTGAGTGCACCATACTCAAACGACGTCCCGCCCGCTTCTGTTTAAATGGAAGCGGGCGGGATTGTTTTCAGCCTTTTGTGCCTGTGTTTTTGTTTTCCCTGTTCCTGTTCCGCAGGGCGGCAGGTGTACAGCAAACAACTTATCACAAGTGTTAAAAATCGGAACGTCGTTTTTGCACGTTGCGGGGAGGGGTTTGGAGCAAATAAAAAATATGTGCCTTGTATTTTAAAATAGGTCCGACTAATTTCAAAATATCTCAGACCTATTTTTGCCCCCTCGCAAACCCGCATGAACAAAGGCCGCGGCGCAATATGTTAAACGCAGACAAAAAGCGCACATTCCTTTTACTGCCGCCTTTCCGGCAAGGAATGTGCCTGTTTTGCGTTCGAAACAACTGCATTCATAACAAGTTACATCCGTTTCCGCCCGGCGGGGCGGACGGGTGCGCCGCCTGTGGCGTGGCTTTTACAGCGAGGGGGTTATTTTTTCTTCAGCAGGTCGGGGCGCAGTCGTTTTGTGCGTTCGAGCGATTGCGTCATTTCCCATTCCTTTATTTTGGCGTCGTGTCCGCTCAGGAGTATGTCGGGCACTTTCCAGCCCTTGTAGTCGGCCGGGCGGGTGTACACGGGCGCTGCCAGCAGGTTGTCCTGGAAAGAGTCGGACAGGGCGCTTTGTTCGTCGCTCAGCACGCCCGGTATGAGCCGCGTGATTGAGTCGGCCATGACTGCCGCGGCCAGTTCGCCGCCGGTGAGCACGAAGTCGCCTATGCTCACTTCGCGCGTTACGAGGTGTTCGCGTATGCGGTAGTCAATGCCTTTGTAATGTCCGCACAGTATTATGATGTTCTTGAGCATGGACATTTCGTTGGCCATTTTCTGGTCGAACTGCTCGCCGTCGGGCGTGGTGAAGATAACCTCGTCGTATTCGCGCTCGCTTTTCAGTGCGGTTATGCAGCTGTCTATGGGCTGGCACTGCATTACCATGCCGGCGAACCCGCCGAAGGGGTAGTCGTCCACGCGGCGGTGCTTGTCGGTGGTGTAGTCGCGCAGGTTGTGCACGTGTATTTCAACCAATCCTTTCTTTTGGGCGCGCGCCAGGATTGAGAGGTTTACGAAGCCCTCGAGCATTTCGGGCAATACTGTTATTATGTCTATTCGCATGGCTTTAGTTTGGAATGGCTGCAAAGTTAACTATTCTTGCGCTTGTGTGCCCGCCTGCACGAAAGATTTGTGGTTCTCAGGCATGTATGCCGTATGAATGATTAAATTTGCAGACAAAGAAACGTAACACTGAAACAACCGTCGCATGAAGAACTGTTTGTTGATGATTTTAAACATGTTGTTGCTTTTTGCAGCGGCAGTGCCCGCAGTGGCGGGAAGTGGCGCGGATGTGCCTGTAATGCGCGGAACGGGCGAGGACTACACCGCCCCCGACGGCTCGTTGGCCACCCACGCTTCGGCACGCGAGTTCCCGCAAGAGGGAGACATGCTGTACGACGTGGCCGTAAACGGCCGGTACGTGGGGCTTTACACCGACAAGAGCCATTGGGGCGGGCTGGTGCATTTCGGCAGTTTCGAGTTCGACGGCAGCCGCGGAGTGGAGGTCGATATAAATTATGCCCGCGAAATAAGGAGTTTCGAACTTCTTCCCGAAACGCCCGACGTTTACGGCGTGGAGCAGACCTCAGCCCGCAGCCTGCGCTTCAAACTAAGGAAACCCGATGTAAACGTTACGCTCATCGTGAACGGCGAACCAAAGAAAGATGTGCTCCACCTGTTCGCGGCAAGCGTGGACAGGGACGCGCCCGGTGTGGACGCCGATACGGGTTACCGCAGGTTCGAGGACCGCAAACTCATATACTTCGGCCCGGGATATTACGACCTCAGGAAGCTAATCGGCGACGGAACGCTCACAGTGCCCGACGGCTGGGACGTGTACATAGCGGCCGGCGCGGTGGTTTACGGGCGCATAGACGCCTGGGGCACGGGCAAGGGCACAAGGCTCCGCGGCCGGGGCATGGTTTATAACGACGAGAACAACACGGCAATGATATTCACCGTGACCAAAAGCACGGGCATGGAGGTGGAAGGGCTCACGTTCCACTGCCACAGGCCGCAGTGCTGGCAGGTGGGCGTTACGCAGTGCACCGGCGTGAAGTTCGACGGCGTTAAGATTATATGCACGCGCTACGCCAGCACCGACGGGCTTGACGTTATAAACTCGCAGGACTGCACGTTCAGCAACATGTTCATCCGCGCCAACGACGACGCCGTGGCAATAAAAGGTTTGCAGGACGCAAAGCCGGCCGATTGCCTGCCCAACAGGAATCTGCTGTTCGAGAACATACAGCTTTGGAACGATTGCAACTGCGCTTTCGGCATGGGGGCGGAAACAAGGGCCTCGGCCTACGAAAACATACGCCTGCGCAACAGCTGCGTGCTCTCGTCGTTCGACGACCCCGACCATCACGAGGAACTCGACGAACGCGCGGCGCTTACGATATGCAGCCTCAACGGCACGTATTTCAGCAACATACTTTACGAGAACATCGACGTTTACCATTGCGAACGGCTTATAGCCCTCGGCTTCAAGCCCGATTTCTGGTTCGGCTCGCTCAAGGGAGACCAGTCCACGCCCGGAGGAATAAACGGCGTAACTTTCAGGAACGTGCGCTCGCACGCTTCGAGCGGCAGCAGCATAGCCAACCAGATACACCTGTACGGCTGGAACCGCGAGGGGACGCCGCCGAAATACGTGGAGAACATCACATTCGACAACGTGCGCATAGAAAACAAGAAAGTGAAAGGCAGCGGCAACGCGCATTTCCTTACAGGCGAGCTGGTGCGCGGCCTGAAGTTCGAGTGAGCGACGCGGGAAACGGCCCTTTTTATAGCAAATACCGTGCCATGAACGGTGTGCAAAACCCAGCCCGGGAGGCGGCAAAAAATATGTCAGACATATTTTGAATTACGTCTGACATATTTTAAAATATCTCAGAGATAATTTTTTTTATGTCCCGTGGATTTTTCCCGTTGTGCATTCCCCCGCGCACGTATTGCGCCGGCATTTGTTTTTTATCGCACCGGCAGGCGCGGGGTAAGGGCGCATTGCTTATATTTGTATTCAAAACAAACGGAACAATGGACGAAGCACAGAGGATAATGGAACTGCGTGCACTTTTGCACGAACACAACTATAATTATTACGTTAAGAACGCTCCCACGATAAGCGACCGCGAGTTCGATGGCCTTCTTCACGAACTTATCGAGCTCGAGGGCAGGCACCCGGAGCTTTACGACCCTAATTCACCAACGCAGCGCGTGGGCAGCGATTTGAACAACGAATTTGTGCAGGTGGTGCACCGCTATCCCATGCTCTCGCTCGCCAATACGTATAACCGCGAGGATGTAAAGGCGTTTTACGAACGTGTGCAGGGCGGACTTGACGGGCAGAAGTTCGACATCTGTTGCGAACTCAAGTTCGACGGGCTTTCTATATCGCTTACTTACGAGCACGGCAGCCTTGTGCGCGCCGTGACGCGCGGCGACGGCGAAAAGGGCGACGACGTAACGGCCAACGTAAGGACGATAAAGACCATTCCTCTTAAACTGAAAGGCAGCGGCTATCCCGACGAGTTCGAGATACGCGGTGAGATAATCATGCCGTGGGAGAGCTTTGAACGGCTCAACGCCGAGCGCGAGGCGAGGGAAGAGCCTTTGTTCGCAAATCCGCGCAATGCCGCTTCGGGAACGCTGAAGAGCAAGAACTCGGCAGTGGTGGCCGAGCGCGAGCTTGACGCATATTTATATTACCTCTTGGGGGCGGAGCTTCCGGGCGACAACCATTACGACAACCTGCGCCGGGCGGCCGAATGGGGATTCAAGGTGTCCGACGCCATGCGGGTTGTTTCGTCGTTGGACGAGATTTACGCCTACATCGACCATTGGGACGAGGCGCGCCGCGCACTTCCGGTGGCAACCGACGGAATAGTGCTCAAGGTAAACTCGCTTGCGCAGCAACAACAATTGGGCTATACGTCGAAAACGCCGCGCTGGGCCATTGCATATAAGTTCCAGGCCGAACGTGCGGCCACAACGCTCGAAAAGGTAACGTTCCAGGTGGGACGCACCGGCGCGGTGACGCCCGTGGCTAACATGACACCGGTGCTTTTGGCGGGAACGATGGTAAAACGTGCCTCGCTTCACAACGAAGACATGATTAAGAAGCTTGGCCTACACATAGGCGACACGGTTTACGTGGAGAAAGCCGGCGAGATAATACCGCAAATTGTGGGCGTTGACCCCTCGTCGCGCAAAGACGGGAGCGAAGAAGTGAGATTCATAACCCATTGCCCCGAATGCGGCGCACCGCTTGTGCGTTATGAGGGCGAGGCTGCCTATTATTGCACGAACACAGTGTCGTGTCCGCCACAAATAAAGGGAAGGATAGAACATTTTATAAGCCACGACGCAATGAACATCGATTCCATAGGACCGGAAACGGTGGACGACTATTTTAACCGCGGGCTTATACACGACGCGGCCGATTTGTACAAACTTACGGTGGATGACATAAACGGTGAGGACGGCACACGCGAACGCTCGGCCCGGAAAGTGATAAAAGGCATAGAAGACAGCAGGAACGTGCCGTTCGACAGGGTGCTTTACGCTTTGGGCATAAGGTTTGTGGGCAAGGTCGTGGCACGTACCGTGGCGCGCAATTTCCGTTCGGCCGCAGCCATAGGGAATGCCACTGTTGAGGAACTGTCTGCTGTTGACGGCGTGGGCGATGTGATAGCCCAGAGCATTTACCGTTACTTTCACGACGAAGAAAACCTTGAATTCGTGGAACGCCTGCGCACGGCCGGCGTACAAATGGAAATGGGTGGGCAGGACACGCCGCAGTCGGACGCACTTGCAGGCAAAGCCATCGTTATAAGCGGGGTTTTCGCCCGGCATTCGCGCGAGGAATACAAAGCTATCATCGAGCAGAACGGAGGGCGCAACGTAAGCAGCATATCCTCGAAAACGTCGTTCATACTTGCCGGCGAAAACATGGGTCCGTCCAAACTGGAGAAAGCGCAAAAACTCGGAGTGCCCATAGTTTCGGAACAGGATTTCCTGGAAATGATAAAGCCGCAGTGAGAACGGGGCTTTATCCAGGATTGCGGCTAACCGTTGTAAGGCTTTTGCCGGAGTATAAAAGAAAAATTACCGGCTTTGGTGCAAATGGGAAGCGTTTTAATGTTTTTTTTCAAGATAATTTGTACTTTTGCCGCAAAATCAAACAGTTGTTTTTGCAGGTTTTCCGCATGAATCCGTATGCGTGCGGGAGAATGCGCGCCACTGTGCAGGAAATGCCTGCGAACATTAATAAGTAATTTCCGAATATCATGAATATGAATCCTTTCCGCGGTTTGGGAGTAGCTTTGATAACGCCTTTCAACGAAGACGGCTCAGTTGATTACGCGGCGCTTACGCACCTTGTAAACGACCAAATCGATAACGGGGCAGGCTTTATCTGCGCGCTCGGTACAACAGGCGAGACCCCGTGTCTTACTCCGGAAGAATGCAACGAAATAAAGCGTACTGTGGTAAAGACCGTAGACGGGCGTGTTCCGGTATTGCTGGGAATAAGCGACAACTGTACCGCGCGGCTCGTAAATACTGTAAAGAATACGGACCTTGGTGGCGTTGACGGCATTCTGTCGGCCGCGCCGTCGTACAACAAGCCGGTGCAGGAAGGAATTTACCGGCATTTCATGGCATTGTCGCAAGCGTCGCCGCTTCCAATAGTGCTTTACAATATTCCGGGGCGCACCGGTGTTAACATCTCTGCCGATACGGTGCTGCGCCTTGTGAACGATACCGATAATATCGTTGCCGTAAAGGAAGCCTCGGGCAACATAACCCAGATAGCCGACATATTGCAGGCCAAACCCGACAGGTTCGACGTGTTGAGCGGAGACGACGCGATTACATACGAAATGCTTGGCCTGGGAGCCGTGGGAGTTATATCGGTAATAGGAAATGCGTATCCGCGGATATTCTCGTCGATGATTAAGTCATACCTTTCGGGCAATGAATCGGACGCGCTGGCAATTCATCGCAGTTTGAACAGGTTGTACAAGCTGATGTCGGTAGACGGCAACCCGGCGGGGGTAAAATCGCTGCTCGCCTTGCAGGGAAAGATAAAGAATGTGCTTCGTTTACCTTTGGTTCCTGCCTCGCAGGCAACACAGAACGCGCTTCAGGAGGTAATGAAAGAGTTGCAATAAGCACAACAAATAAACAAATCCGCCGGATTCCATGGAGTCCGGCGGATTTGTTTTATGGGATATGCTCGTTAAGTTTTATGTGTCGGATGTAATTGTTCGGTAAACCGTTTGCAAATTATTTTGTTGGGGATTTACGGCATTATTTTACCGTTGCCGTCAGGTTTTCCAATGACGGAATTACAATATGGCGGCGTGAAAATTCTATCAGGCCACGTGATGACAGCGAATGCAGCATGCGCGAAAGTGTCAGTCGCGAAGTGCAGAGCATTGCGGCAAGGTCGGTCATTTTTACGCGGAGAACCTTTCTTCCTACAGGCCGTAGGGATTTGAAGAGTACAAACATGGCAAGCCTGCCTTCGAGTGTGTACGGTGCAGCCGGTGCAAAGCGCGATTCGAACTGCTGCGCCGTGGAGCATACAAGGTTCATGAAATTGAAACGGAATACTTCGTTTACGAGCAGTTGCGATACCACGGTTTGTTTAGGCAGCCTCATTACCCTGCAAGGTGACGCGGCGGTGTATGTACGCATATATGTGGTATGCAGGCCGAACAGCCTTTGCGGTTCTATTACGCCGTTGGCGGGCATGTGCTCTTCAATTTCGCATATACCGTGTGGATCGGAAGATGTAACTGTTATGCTGCCGTCCATGACTATTGTTAGCGTGCGGCATTCTTCGCCCCGTCTTGCAATCATTGCGCCTTGCCGCACTATAGTCACGGCGGGCCGCGCTTCGTCATAGAATGACGAAAGCATGGCGCCGTCCATTCCCATAAATAAAGGGAGCGCAGCTAAGGTGTCATAATTGAGCGGTTTCATTGCTGGTATGGTTATTTACCTGGGGACTTCATTTTGCTTTCTAATTCCGGCGAAATCCATATTTCGTTTTCTCCCTTTGCGTTTGAATAAATGAACATGGCTTTCAATCTGGGATTGGAGCGCAGCACAGTACGCGCCGAATCGAGACCGAGCACCATGAATGCCGTAGCATAGGCATCAGCCGTAGCGCAATCGTCGGCCACAACGGTAGAAGATAATAAAGTGTGGTTTACGGGGTATCCGGTGCGCGGGTCTACGGTATGCGAATACCGGCGTCCGTCCTTATAATAAAAGCGCCTGTAATTGCCGCTTGTTGCTATGGCGCAGTCGGTAAGCCGTAGCATTGCTTGTATGCCGTTATCGGCACTTAGGCTGTCTTCCACGGGCTTGCTTATTCCTATGTTCCATTCTTTGTGCCCCGGACCGTTGCCACGAACTACAATCTCGCCTCCAATCTCTATCATGTAGTTTTTTATGCCTTTGTTGTCGAACAGCCGTGCCACCTCATCGCAGCCAAAACCTTTGGCAATGGCGCTACAGTCGAGCATTACACGCGGATCGCTTTTTACAACCCTGCCCGAAGCGTCTATCCTTACCTTGTTGAAACCTACAAAGCGTCGCATGCTGTCTATAGCTGTTTCGTTTACATCTTGGCTTTTGTTGAAGCCAAAGCCCCATGCGTTGACAAGCGGAGCAACTGTTATGTCGAATGCTCCTCCTGTTTGTTCCGAGACTTTTCCTGACAGCGTAAATACTTTGGCGAACATTGTATCGACTCGCACCGGACGGTTCTGGTTTACGGCAGTGATAATGCTCTTTTTGTTGAAAGGCGACAGCGAAGAATCCACTTTTGCAAGACGCTGTTCAATTTCAGCCTTTATGCTCGAGTGGTACGAGTAGGTTATCTGGTAAGTGGTGCCGAATACAACGCCTTTGTCGGTTATGTATTTTGATGGCTTACGGTCGGTAAGCACGACATATACGCTTCCCGCGGCCAAGAGCAGGAGAAAAACGAGCTTCCACTTTCCTATACGGTGTGACATATTATAATATTTACTTGATACAGGCACGGCAGCAGGGATGTTTCCCCATGGTCTTTATCCGCCGGCTGCTATCTTTATTCCGAGAAGTATAAGGATTATACCGCCTGCAAGTTCGGCGTTAAAGTTGAAACGGCAGCCTATGAATGCGCCTGCCGCCTTGCCTGCCAGTGTGAGCAGGAAACTTCCTGCACCGATAATAGCGATTGGTTGCAAGATGTGTTCAACGGTTACAAGCCCCATGCATGTAAAAGTTATTCCGACGGCAAGGGCGTCCACGCTCGTAGCGAATGCAAGGTAAACGAGTGTGCCCGGTTTGTTGGGGTTGAACGCATGCTCGCAGTCGTCGTGCCTGCTTTCCCATATCATTCTCAGACCTATGAGCAGCAGCAGGGCAAATGCAATCCAATGGTCGAACGCTTCTATCTGCGAATAAAACGTTTTCGATATTCCCCAACCGACAACAGGCATTGCAGCCTGGAAAAAACCGAACAACAGCGCCATCAGCAAGGCCTGGTTCAGGTTGAAACGTTTTTCTATCATGCCGCAGGTTATTCCTATGCTGAAGCAGTCGGCTGCCAATGCTATTGAAATAAGCAAACTTTCAATCAGGCTCATCGGTGTCAGATGTCGAATATAAGGTTAAAAGTGCCTCCTATGACGGAGCTGCCGCCTTTGCCGTAACCGGGAACGTACCATGGCTCACCTACTGAGCCGGAGCTGTGCGTTATGCGGTTTTTGTAGCGAAGGCTCCAACCGAGGTGGAAAATGCTCCAAATTTTAGCCTCAAGGCCGAAAACAAGCTCTATCCAACTTTGGTTGCCTTTCAGCCCGGTGTAATTGTTGGGCAATGTACCGCCCCAAATATTATCTTCGAAGTTAGGTCCGCTTATATCGTATTTAAATGTAGTGAAACCAATGCGCGCCCCTGCAAAAACACGGTTGCCGTTAGGGTTGTTCGACAAAAAGTTGTAATCGCACCCCAAGCGTATATACGGAGCGCGCGTTTCGAAATGCAGGTCGGTTGCGTCGTCGGTTTTGTCGCACACTCCGATTCCCACTTCACCAATGGGAAAATATTTCTCGTGCAGGTTAAGCCGCACGGCGCCCTCTATTTCGCCGTAAGAAGTAAATGCAACAAGAAACATGCCCACCAGGTTGCCCGACACAGAGAATCCCGCAAACAAAGGTTGCTTTACGTTGCTGTCCTTGTCGTTAGATACGTATTGCACGCCCCTTATGCGTTCGGGTGTTTCGACTGCAGTTGAATCCTGCTGCGCCATAACGGGCAATGCAATGGAAAGGCTAAGGCAAAGTAAAGTATATCTTAATGTTTTCGGTTTCATCGTAATTTACTTTTGGATTGGCCACGGCCACGCTGTCGATTCGCGAAAGCCCGGCTGCGTTGCCGTTTGAAGTCCATTCCACTCCTTTTATTTTATGGAACATCGACATGCCGCAGTCCACCGACTCAAAGTGTGGCTCGTTGGTGTGCGAGACGAATATGGTGTCGACCGACGAGGCTTCGAGTCCCATTATTTTAACCACGAACGTATCCACTTCTCTCATGTAGCTCATCGGCAGGTCGAGGCTTGATATGTTGTATCCGTAGTTGAACAGTATGCTGTCGGTTCCGGCGGCTGTAATAGTTATCGTGTCGCCGATAGTAGTGCTGCCGTTTGTTTCCGAGTTGTAAAAGCCGCAGGTCAGTTCCACCTTGTTGTTGAGCGGGCAGTCGATGTTGCTGCACGAGGCCGCGTAGGCAACCAGTGCAACAACGGCAGCCGCCGTGCAGGCTGTCAGTCGGTGGCGGTGCATTATCTGCCGTATTTTATGGAGCATAAGTGCTGGGTTATATTTCTTTTTCTATTTTGTAATTGTTCCTCTCTGCGGAGTTCCGGCTAATCAGTTCGCCGAGGAATCCGGCAAGGAACAGCTGCGTGCCGAGCAACATCATCGTAAGGGCAATATAGAAATACGGCGAGTCGGTCACAAGGTGAGCTGGTATCCCGTTTGCTAAGGCGTAAAGTTTGTTTGCGCCTACAATTACTATTGCCACGAAACCTATGAAGAACATCAGCGAGCCGAGGAATCCGAACACGTGCATAGGCTTGCGCCCGAAGCTCGTAAGGAACCACAGGCTGAGCAGGTCGAGGTATCCGTTGAAAAAGCGGTTCAGCCCGCCGAACTTGGTGGAGCCGAACTTGCGTGCGCGGTGGTGCACCACCTTCTCGCCTATCTTTGCAAAGCCCGCGTTCTTTGCAAGGTAAGGTATGTAACGGTGCATTTCGCCGTAAACCTCTATGTTTTTCACAACCTCGCGGCGGTAGGCCTTGAGCCCGCAGTTGAAGTCGTGCAGGTTGTGTATTCCGCTTACAAGCCGTGCGGTGGCGTTGAAAAGTTTTGTAGGTATGGTTTTCGAAAGCGGGTCGTAACGTTTTTGCTTGTATCCCGAAACGAGGTCGTAGCCGTCTTCCATAATCATGCGCCGCAGTTCGGGGATTTCGTCGGGCGAGTCCTGCAAGTCGGCGTCCATAGTTATTACAACGTCGCCCTTGGCCTTTTCGAACCCGCAGTAAAGCGCGGCGCTTTTGCCATAGTTGCGGCGGAATTTTATTCCGTGCACGCACGGGTCATCCTTGCCCAAGTTTTCGATTACCTTCCACGAGTTGTCGGTGCTGCCGTCGTTCACGAAAATTATCTCATAACTCAGGTTGTTGGCCTTTGCAACCTTTACTATCCAGTTGTAAAGCTCCGTGAGGCTCTCTTCCTCGTTATAAAGAGGTACGACTATCGAAATATCCATGTTTTTATTGCAGTTTCGTTAATCAGTTTCAAAGTTTCGGGCGCCGCATGGCCAGCAGGGCGGTGGGCAGCGATATTATCAGCCCCGAGAAAATGCTGAAATCGAGTATGTTCGCGGCTATTGCCACGGCCGAAAGGTCCTGGAACGCTTCGGCAATGTTTTTCATGTCCTTTAGCGATATGCCTCCCGCGAGTTGTTCCATTCCGCCCGTCTCGAACAGGCGTTTCACTTCGGGAGAGTCGAGGTAGGCCATGTAGCTGTTGAAGAACGAGCCGCCGTCGAGGAACTCGAAATACAGGTAAACGCCTACAGCAAGCAGCAGGGCGGCGTAAAAATACAGCAGCAGCGAGAACATGTATCCGCGGGTAAACGTGAGCAGCCCGCCGCACACGCGCTTGCGGAAACGGTTTACCAGAAACATTCCCAGGAACGGCACCGTAACTATCACCAGCATGAAACCGAACGACGCCCCGGCGATGTTGAACGAGTTTACGAAGCACGCAAGCCCGGCTATCCAATACAAGCCGAAAAGAACAGCATAATTCATCGCGAAAGCATTGGTCTGCCGGAATTGTCCGGGACGGTAATTGGTTGTGTTCATGCCAAAGTGTTATATATCCGCTACAAAAGGCAAAATTACAACTATTTTCGTTCCCGCGCAAACGGCATACGCGCTTTTGGCCTACTTTGTAAATTTCATTTCGCCGTTCACTCCGAAAAAGGTGCTTTTCGCCGGTGTCGGATTCCGGATTGGAAAATGCCACATGGGAGCAAATAAAAATTATGTCTGAGATATTTCAAAATATGTCAGACATATTTTAAAATACAAGGCACATATTTTTTGCCGGCATTCATGGGCGCTCTGGCATGTCTGTCTGGAATTCCGGAAACTTTGCGGGCCGATTCCGAAATCGGTCCGCCGCATGCAGACAAAACCGTCCAGGCTGCGCAGTCTTTACGCAATTTCATTACGAGAGGATAAAAAGATTAAAAAAGAATAAAAGACGGTGACATTTTTTTCCATACATAATTCAAAAACGTTATTTTTGCAGGATACGACGAGAGAAAGGATAATTTATTAAAAGAACATGTATGTCTACATTAAAAACTAACTACAACAAACATTACAAGGATCTTTTTATGAGCGACGACCCGATACCGCGTTTCGACGTTATAAAGAACAGCGATTTCGAGCCGGCCATAAAACAAGGCATTGCCGAGGAAGACGAGGATATCAGGAATATCACAAGCTGCATTTCCCGGCCTACGTTCGCAAACACCATCGAAAAGCTCGACTCTGCGGGCGAATTGCTCGAGCGGGTAACCGATGTGTTCTACAACCTGCTTAACGCTGCTTCCGACGAGGAAAAGGAACAGCTTGCCGAAAAATTCACGCCGATACTTGCGGCGCACCAGAACAACATCATGCTTAACCAGGACCTGTTCCTGCGCGTCAAGTATGTTTACACGCACCCGCTCAAATCGCTTTCGCCCGAAAAACTGAGGCTTACCGAAAAGATTTACCGCAGCTTCAGGCGCAGCGGCGCAATGCTCAAGGGCGAGGACAGGAAACAGTTCCGCAAGCTCACCGAGGAAGCCTCGAAACTTACGTTGCAGTTCCAGACAAACCTGTTGCACGCACGCAAGAAGTTTTCGCTCAATATAATCGGGAAGGACATGCTCGACGGAGTGCCTGAAACGGTGCTCGACACGGCAGCGGCCACCGCAAGGGAAAACGGCGAAAACGGTTGGACTATAACGCTCGACGAACCCGTGTACATGCCCGTGCTTACCTATTGCAACAACCGCGAACTCAGGCGCGCCCTTTACATGGCATACCACGGAGTGTGCCTGCGCAAAGGCGAGGACTGCAACACCGAAATATGCAAGGACATCGTAAACGTGCGGCAGAAAATGGCACAGCTGCTCGGCTACAAGTCGTTTGCCGACTATGTGCTCGAAGAACGCATGGCAGGCAGCAAGAACAACGTATATCGCATGTTCAGCGACCTCCTGGAACATTATTCCGACCCGGCAAGGAAAGAAGTGTCGCAAGTGGAGAGATACGCCAAAAGCATGGAAGGCGAAGATTTCGAACTGCAGCCATGGGACTTTGCATACTATTCGCACAAGCTGAAACTGTCGCTCTTCGACATCGACAGCGAAATGCTGCGTCCCTATTTCGAACTCTCGAAGGTGAAGGAAGGCATATTCAACCTCGCCACCGAGCTGTACGGCATAAGGTTCAGCATAAATCCCGACATACCCGTGTACGCCGGAGGCGTTACGGCCTATGATGTTGTGGACAAGAACAAGACCCTCCTCGGAGTGCTGTTCCTCGACCTGCACCCGCGCAAAGGCAAACAAGGCGGCGCATGGATGACAACATACAGCCCGCAATACATAAGTGAGAAGAAGAACCACCGCCCGTGCGTGGCAATAGTGACCAATTTCACCCCGCCCACGCCGCAGCGCCCCTCGCTCCTCACGCTCGGCGAAGTAACCACATTCCTGCACGAGTTCGGGCACGCATTGCACGGGCTAATGGCAAACACGGTTTACCGCTCGCTGAGCGGCACAAACGTTTTGTGGGATTTTGTGGAACTGCCCTCACAAATTATGGAAAACTTTGCCGTAGAGAAAAAATTCTTGAGTACATTTGCACAACACTACCAGACGGGAGAACCTCTGCCCGAAGAACTTATCGACAAGATTGTGCGCAGCCGCAATTTCAACGTAGCCTACAGCACAATGCGGCAGGTTTCCTACGGCCTGCTCGATATGGCGTACTATACGCTCGAAGAACCGCTCGGCGGTAATATAGAAGAATTCGAGCATAAGGCCATGCAGCCCGCACAGCTTCTTCCAGAAGTGGAAAATACGTGCATGACAGTTCAGTTCGGGCACATAATGTCGGGCGGATACGCTGCCGGATATTACAGCTACAAGTGGGCGGAACTGCTGGAAGCCGACGCATTCGGCGAATTCAAGGAACACGGTACGTTCTCGAAAGAAACGGCAGAGCGCTTCCGCAACTGTATCCTTTCGAAAGGCAATACCGAACCGCCCATGGAGCTGTACAAACAGTTCCGCGGCAAGGAACCTTCGATAGACGCAATGCTTGAACGCGACGGAATTCAAAAAAGGCAGTAATGCGTAACGCTCTTCCCGATACTGTGAAACGCATAAAATAACACTTGCATGACACCTGCGGAAAAGAAACAGCATGAACTCGATGTGCGCTACCTGAAAATGGCGCGTATCTGGGCAGAGAACTCATACTGCAAACGCAGGCAGGTAGGCGCGCTCATAGTAAAGGACAAAATGATAATAAGCGACGGCTACAACGGCACCCCGTCGGGCTTCGAGAACGTTTGCGAGGACGAAAACAATGTCACCAAGCCATACGTTCTGCATGCAGAGGCAAATGCCATTACCAAGATAGCGCGCTCCAGCAACAACAGCGACGGAGCCACGCTTTACGTAACGGCTGCGCCATGCATAGAATGTGCAAAACTGATAATACAGGCAGGCATTAGCCGGGTTATCTATAGCGAAGAATACCGCATAGAAGACGGCATAAACCTCTTGCGGCGTGCCGGAATAGAAGTGAAATACATTCCCGTCGAACAAGACAACTGAAAGAACTTCCCGGCCGGTGTTTGTTTGCACGGCCGGGAAAAACATAAAAGATTCAATTTCCAGAATGAACCCTAATCGCTCTTCGCGCTTCGTACCTTTGATTATTGCGTGCAGCATAGTTGCCGGAATAGCAATCGGCAGCTTTTACGCAAACCATTTTGCCGGAAACCGACTCAGCATAATAAATACATCGAGCAACAAGCTCAACGACCTGTTGCACATAATCGACGCGCAGTACGTCGACAAAGTAAACATGTCGGACCTTGTTGAAAAGTCGTTGCCCAAAATCCTCGGCGAGCTCGACCCGCACTCCACCTACACCGGGGCAAAGGATGTTGAAGCCTCAATGCAGGATCTTAAAGGGAGCTTTTCGGGAATAGGAATACAGTTCACCATAATCGACGACACGATACGCATAATCACGGCCATAAACGGCGGTCCTTCGAAGGCCGCGGGCGTTGAGGCCGGCGACTGCATTGTGGCAATAGACGGAAAGCCGTTCGTCGGCAAAAAGGTAACGAACGACGAGGCCATGAAGCGCCTCAAAGGCCCCAAGGGCTCGAAAGTCACTATAAGCGTTGTTCGTCCCGGGGCTTCCAAGCCGTTGGATTTTACGATTCGCCGCGACGACATTCCCATAAAAAGCATCGAGACGGCCTATATGCTCGACGACAAGACCGGCTACATAAAAGTCGACCAGTTTGCCGACGCCACCTATCCCGAGTTCCTTGTGGCAATGGCCAAGTTAGGGCAGGAGGGGGCCACGCGCCTCGTAGTCGACCTGCGCAACAACCACGGCGGCTTCATCCAGCCGGCCATACAGATGGCTTATGAGTTCCTCCCCAAGAACCGCCTGGCGTTCTACATGCAGGGGCGGCATTCTCCGCGCGAAGACTTTGTTAGCGACGGGCGCGGCTCACACCAGAACACCCCGCTCGTTGTGCTCGTTAACGAGGAAAGCGCTTCGGCCAGCGAGATATTCGCCGGCGCAATGCAGGACAACGACCGCGCCACCATAGTAGGCCGGCGCACGTTCGGAAAAGGCCTTGTGCAGGAATCCATCGAGTTCCGCGACGGCAGCATGCTGCGGCTCACCATAGCAAGGTATTACATGCCCTCGGGCCGGTGCGTGCAGAAACCTTACGTTCCCGGCAAGCAGGAAGAGTACGACATGGACATACTCAACCGCATAAACAGCGGCGAGCTTGAGTCGAAAGACAGCATAAAGGAAAGCGGAAAGAAGTACTTCACCCGCCTGGGGCGCGTTGTTTACGGCGAGGGCGGGATAACGCCCGATGTCTTCGTGCCCGAAAAGAGCGAAAACATGACATCCTACTTCAAGGAAGCCGTGATGAACGGACTTATATTCAAATATGCCTATATCTACACCAACGCCAACCGCGAAAAACTCTCGTCGTTCGGCAGCTGGCAGGAGGCCGTGGCTTTCCTCAAGAAGCAGAAGCTCGTCGACAAGTTCGCAACCTATGCCGACAAGAACGGCCTGCAGCGCAGGAATATACTGATAAGGAAATCGCAGCGCCTGCTCGAGCATTACCTTATGGGTTACATAATCGACGACCTCATGGGGCGCGATGCGCTCAACCGCTTCCTCAACGCCGACGACCCGTGCGTGGAGCAGGCCATGAAGATAATGAACGAGGGCAAGGCTTTCCCCCAAGCTCCCGAAAAGGATACCAAAAAAGGCAATGCCGACAAAAAAAGAACTGCGCAAAACCATCTCCGCTCAAAAGCGCTCGTTCCCCGAAGGAACATTGCGTGAGATGTCAATACCTGTAATGTGCCGTCTGGAAAGCCATGCGCTTTTCCGGGCGGCACATACCGTTTTGCTCTACAGCTCCCTGCCCGACGAGGTGGACACACATACCTTTATCCGTCGTTGGGAGGGACATAAACGCATACTCCTGCCCGTAGTGGTGAGCGACAGCGAACTCGAGCTGCGCGTTTATACCGGCAGCGGCAACATGCGGCGCGGGGCGTTCAATATCGACGAACCGGCCGGCGCGGCGTTCACCGATTACGGCAGCATAGACCTTGCCGTTATTCCGGGAGTGGCTTTCGACCGGCACGGCAACCGCCTCGGGCGGGGGCGCGGCTACTACGACCGCCTGCTTGCAAGGCTCGGCCGGGCGGGTGTCCCCACAATCGGCGTGTGCTTCGATTTCCAGAAACTCGACGCCATACCGGCCGAAACCCACGACATAGCCGTAGGCGAGGTGCTCTGAAACCTTGCGCGTCGCACCCACGGCCGCAAGCGTGAAAGCAGGAACTGCAATACAGTCATCCGCGACAGCGGAACACGGGCCTTAAAAAGGCGTTTTTCGGTACGGAAAAATGAAAACTCATTTTCACGTGGTTATACCCCCTTCTGAGCAAATAAAAAATACAAGGCACATATTTCGAAATATGTCAGACATATTTTGAATTATGTCCGACATATTTTTCCCGCCCTGAAAACCGGCTTTTTTCATGCAGACAAAAAGAGCGCGGCCCTGCGGCAAGCGCCGTGGCAGGCAGTAACCCCCTTTTATTTGTAAGCCCGGCGTCCTTGCCGTACCATTATATAATATGTGTTCCCTTGCTGAAAGGCGTTGCAACCGGCCATATTTTTTTAATTTCCCGGTGTTATTCAAACTTTTTTTATTTATTTTGGGCCAAAATCAGCATTATAAGTTTATGAAAACAAAAATAGCATTATTCTCCGTGCTGCTCTCGGTTGCGTCGGGCTCTTACGCCCAAGGCGACCACATGCGCCGCATGAACCCTGTGAACTTCTCGCACGTAAAGATACACGACGCTTTCTGGACTCCGCGCCTCGACAAGCACATGTCGGCCACGCTGCCGGTTTGTATCGACCAGATTGAAAACAAAACCGGACGCATACAGAACTTTGTGAACGCCTCGAAAGGCACCGGCAAGCATTCGGGCATTTTCTTCGACGACAGCGACGTGTACAAGGCTATCGAAGGCATGGCCTACGCGCTTACCAACCACCGCGACCCGGCGCTCGAGCGCAAGGCCGACGAGTGGATAGACAAGATATGCGCCGCGCAGCAGCCCGACGGATACCTCAATACTTTCTACACCCTTTCGGGCATGGAAAACCGCTGGACCGACATGAACATGCACGAAATGTATTGCGCCGGCCACATGATTGAGGCCGCCGTGGCATACAAGAACGCCACCGGCAAACGCAAGTTCCTCGACACGGCCATACGCTTTGCCGACCACATGATGAACACCTTCGGCCCGGGTAAACGCCACTGGGTGCCCGGGCATGAGGAGATAGAACTCGCCCTTGTCAAGCTCTACGACGAGACAAAGCAGGAAAAATACCTCGAATTCGCCAACTGGCTCATCGACGAGCGCGGCCACGGGCACGGAGTGTACAAAAACGACCTGTTCAACAACCTGGCATACGACCAGGACGAAGTGCCCGTAACCGAGCTGTTCAGCATTGGCGGCCACTCCGTTAGGGCCATGTACCTGTTCTGCGGCATGGCCGACGTTGCGGCCCTCACCGGCAACAAGGCCTACACCAATGCCCTCGACAGCCTTTGGGAAGATGTTGTTCACCGCAACATGTACATCACGGGCGGCATAGGCTCATCGGGCGATAACGAAGGCTTCACCACCGATTACGATCTGCCCAACGAGCAGGCATACTGCGAAACGTGCGCCTCGGTGGGTATGGTGCTCTGGAACTGGCGACTCAACCTCATGACGGGCGACGCCAAGTACGTCGACGTGCTCGAGCGCGCCATGTACAACGGAGCATTGGCCGGAATATCCCTCTCGGGCGACAGGTTCTTCTACGTCAACCCGCTTTACTCCAAAGGCGGCCACCACAGGCAGGAGTGGTTTGGCTGCGCATGCTGCCCGAGCCAGATTTCGCGCTTCCTCCCCTCGATAGGCAATTATATATATGCCCTTTCCGACGACGCATTGTGGGTAAACCTCTTCATCTCGGGCAATGCCGACATACCCGCCGGCAACGGCACCCACATCAACGTGTCGCAAAGCACCAAATACCCCTGGGACGGACAGGTGGAAATAACGCTGAACACCAAGCTGCCCATGAAACAGCTACGCATACGCATACCGCAGTGGGCAGGCGAATACACCATAGCCGTTAACGGCAAGAAGAAAAAAGCCAAGGCCGACAAGGGCTACGCTGTGATAAGCCGCAAATGGAAGGCCGGCGACCGCATAACGCTCACCCTGCCCATGGAGACGCGCGTAACCGCTGCCGACCCGAGGGTGAAGGAAAATATCGGCAAGCGCGCCGTAGAGCGCGGCCCGCTCGTTTACTGCATGGAGCAGGTAGACAATACGGTAGACGTGGACAACGCTACGCTGACCCCGGACACCAAGTTCTCGTTCGCCTTCAACCAGGAGAAACTCGGAGGTGCCGGCCTCATAACCGCCACGGCCGGGAACGGCGCTTCGCAAAGCCTGAACCTCATACCGTATTATGCGTGGGACAACCGCGAGGCAGGCAAAATGGCCGTATGGCTCAAATACGAATAACTCCCGCGCGTGACGCGGTAGTGATATTACTGTTGACATGAGAGCCGGCGTACACCTTGTGAAAGGCGTGCGCCGGTTTTCGTTTACGCCGGTACTTACGGGGGAACATGCCTTTTGCGTGCCGGCGGGGCGGGGAAGATGTCGCTTTTTGTCTGCGTGAAACGTGTACTCGTTTTCAGGGAGTTATACCCCTCTCTGAGCAAATGAAAAATACAAGGCACATATTTTAAAATAGGTCGGACCTTTTTTAAAATACAAGGCACATATTTTTCAGCCCCTGAAAACCCGCTCCGAAAAACACACTTTTAAGGAGGCTTTTTCAACCCAATTTGGTCGTTTGGCTTTGTCAAATTGCGTGCTTATGCCCGGCGGATAGCTATGCGCCCGTCTGAAGACGTAGCGGGCTACGGCTAAGCCGGGCGGGAAGGCTGGTGGCGGCATAAGTGCGCAGGTTGGCCAAAGGACCCACTCGACGTTGCTACTTAATTCCCTAATGGACGTTTTGGGTTTAACGCTTCGTGATTAGCTTGTTTTAACACCCTGCGTTGTTATGGTTGGTGCGCCCTTTTTTATTGTGAATGAAATTTTATTTTACTCCCTCCGTTAAAAAATCTTAATACAATGAAAATTTTTTAGCCTGTTTGTTGCGAGAATCTAAAAAAATCCATTCTTTTGTAAAAGACCTGAATTCTACAATCGAGTACATGAAAACCATGTGGCCCTTTGTATCCATTCGCTAACCGATAATAAAACCATAAAAACCCATTTAAAAAAGTATTTTATGAAAAAACGAAAACTGATGATGCTCCTTTGCCTGATGGCAATAGGGGCGTGGCTGTGTCCGCTGCATGCCGACACCGGGCCACAGAAAAAGTTGACGCGAGACGCTTACGTCATCTGGGAACCCCAGCTGGGCGATGCCTCGCAGATTATCTCTAACAGTAACGCAACGGCCGACGGGTCGGACTACGCCAACCTGATAGACAATGACGTGAATACGATTTTCCACTCCATCTGGGACGCGGACATGGCTTTGACTACCACCACCGTGGACTCGTGGGTGGCAAAACTGGCTACTCTTTCGGGCGGTATAAACTCCGACCCGGGCTACCATTTCCTGCAAGTGCAGCTCAGCGAGCCGGCAAGCTCGTTCCGCTTCGAGTACAAGGGGCGTAACTCCGATTGGCACGACAATCCCAACCACATCGAGATTTTCGCCACCAACGACCCCGGACTCTGGGCAAGCCCTACCAACTCCAACCAGGACCAGTGGGATAAGATTACCGAGCTCACCCCGGAGAACACCGACTTCCCCGAGGACGTTCTCGTAATCGACGAGGCTTGGCAGTCGCCGGTAATAACAATGCCCGAAGCATACCAGTACATCCGCTTCGTGGTAAAAGGTACGACGCACCAAAACAAGGTGGACACCCGCATGTTCGCAGTGCCCGATATAACGGGTGTTTCGTTCAACCTGAGCGAGTTCCAGATCTATGTGCCGCGCGAGTCCACCGACCCCGGAGACATACTCCAAAGCCTCGTGGACAGCGTGCAGAACGTATGGACGAACTACCAGTTTAAGATAGGTACGGACCCGGGATATGTGGACAGCACCAAATATGCCAGCACATACCGCCTGTATGAGGAGGCTTTGGATGCTTTGTTCTTGAGCCTGACCGACGAAGAATACACCGATTACATCAACCGCTTGCGTGCGGCCGTTACCGACTTTATGACAACGGGTATCAACCAGGTTGAGACGGGCTATTACAACTTCGTGAATGCCTATCCAGAATATATGAACAGGCAGAACACCACCATGTCGATGTACGTCAACCCGCAGAAGGAACTCGCCTGGACAAAGAGCGACTCGCTCAGCGCAATGCAGTTGTGGTACGTGGAGAAGCTCGACAGCGGACGCTATTCCATAAAGAACGTCGCTTCAGGCGAATATATCGGCACCATCGCGGGCACGTCGCAACGCGTGCCCATGACACCGGCGCACCAGACCGACCAGTGCTTCGAGTGGCTGCACATGTTCCCCGGGCAGTTCCATATATATAATGTGAAGAACGACGTGCCTTACCATACCGAAGACCACAATAGCGGTGCGGGCACGGCAGGACGCATAGTAACGTATGACGGCACCGGCAACTCGTGCTCCGAGTGGTACGTGCGCCGCGTGACCGACCAGGAACTTATCGACAAGCTCGTTGCCGAAGGCCCGCAGACGCTCCTGGCTTCAGTCATGAACCTTGCCTTGGACAGCGCAAACATGTCGCGCAACAAAGCCAACGAATACACCAAGCTCATCACCAGCGCCGACCAGATAAGCTCCAACGCACAAAGCGCCGGCGACGGCTCGGCATACGCCAACCTAATCGACAACAATACCGGGACGATATTCCACTCCGTCTGGGACGCTGCGTTCGCTTCGCCCACACTGCCGGGCGACAGCTACGGCTGGCACAACCTGCAGTTCACGCTCAACGAGCCCATCTCGCAGATACGCTTCGAATTCACCGGGCGTAACGACGCTTCATGGTGCGACACGCCCAACCATATCACCATCTACGCCACCAACGACGATGCCCTCGGCGCAAGCACGGCGGCTGCCGACTCGGCTTCGTGGACGCAGATTCTGGACATGACCGACGATGAGTACAACTTCCCGGCAAGGGTGGCATTGGGCTATTACTCCTCACCGATAATAGACCTCGGCGGCGAGTACAAGTACCTGCGCTTCGTTGTTAAGAGCACGGTGAACACAGTTGAAGGCGGCGGCCGCTATGGAGCATTCACCTCACCGTCGGCCACCGGCGTTACGTTCAACTTGAGCGAATTCCAGATTTACGACCCCGTGCCCACAGAGAAGTCGCAGTACTACACCGTTCCGGGCATGAAAGAGGCTTGCGACGCCCTCGAAGAGGCTATGACTGCCGCACAGGAGAAACTTGCGGCCGGCACAGTCACCGAGGCCGACATTGCAGCCCTCCAGGTTGCTTACCGCCTTGTCGACTCTACCTACGTAGACCGCAACGGGCTGTTCAGCCAGCTCACATCGCTGCTCGAATCGGGAGAGAACCTCTACAACAACGCAACAGGCGCACGCGTGCCTCTGGTAAACGACGTGTCGCAGCTCAGCACAAACAGCGACGATAAAGCTACAAGCCAGTTGCCCAACCTTATTGACGGCAACACATCTTCGGTATTCCACTCCATCTGGAACACGGCAATGGCTAATCCTGAGACTACGTCGCAGGCATGGCTCGATACGATATACAACTCCTATCCCATGTCGACCGGTACAGGTTACCACAACCTGAACGTGTCGCTGGTAGAGCCAGTATCGGAATTCTTCTTCGAGTTCTACAGCCGTCCCGACGCTAACTGGCACGACAACCCGAGCGACATAATCGTTTACGCTACCAACGACCCGGAACTCTTTGCCGACGTGCGCGATTCGAACACGCCGCAGTGGACGCAGATAACGGAACTTACCGAAGGCTTCCCGACAGGTATGACGACCGAGATACCTTACACCTCGCCGATGATTGAGCTTGGCGGAGAGTACAAGTACATACGCTTCGTGATAAAGAACACCTGCCTGGCCAACAACCCGGAAGATGATCCGACGATTGCCGACACGCGCGACTTCGCCGTGCCAGACATCACGGGTATCACATGGAACTGCTCCGAATTCCAGCTCTACAACGGCCTCGACCCCGAGAGCATACAGTACAATTACATCGAAGAGGTGCGCGTGGCTGCCGACGAGATGAAAGTATTGCTCGACAAGTATGCGGAATACACCGCAAGCGACATCAACTCGGAAGAACCGGTTGACGAGCTGACGGCGGCGGTTGAGAAACTCCGTGAGGCATACGTCGACACGAATGAGGTATGCGATCTCTATGACGACTACAAGGAAATCTTGGGCCGCGAGATATACGACGGCGACCTCCCCGGCGACGTTGACGACTACTCGGCAGTAGAGACGTTCGACGCAACCCTCGACGAGGCACGCGCGCTCATCGACCCGAAACGTCCGACCCACGAACAGGTGAACACCGCTATGGACATGATAACCTCCGGCTACGACGAGTTCATGAGCCACGTTATACTGCCGCAGCCATACGTATGGTACGTAATCCGAAGCGGTGTAAAGAGCGAAAGCTATCAGTACGCTATCAACCAGCCTATCTTCCTGAGCAGCACATCTACAGGTTCCAAGCTCAGCATCGGCGGCTATCCAGAAGGCGGTGAATGGTCGGATGTTTACGCTATCTGGCGTCTCGTACCGGTTGAAAGCAACGAACCCGTTGCTGAAGGCGAAGAAATCAAGCCTTGGGAGCAGACGTTTGCTATCCAGAGCCTCGGAACGGGCCAGTACTGGGGTAAATACAACGGTCGGGGAACGGCCAACAGCCCGGTAATGGAAAGCGAGCCTACTCCTTACCACATCTACTTCTACGGCAACGGCTGCTTCGCAATGCAGCAGGAGGGCGTAGAGGATCCGTTCGACCGTATCAAGGCTGACGGCACCGACAAGGTAATCTGCAACTACCCGGCAAACGGCGGCGACCAGCAGTCGTGGAAGTTCGAGAGTGTTGCCGAAAACGGAGACGGAATGGTGAATATCAACTGGTTCTCGGCAAATACCACAAGAATTATAACCCTGCCGTTCGACCTCACGGGTGACAACGCCCTTAAAAACCTCAACGACAATATCGCAACCTACGCGGTGAACAGCGTAACCATGGATGAGAGCGCTGAAGGCGGCGAACCGTCGTACACCCTCACGCTCACGGCCAAGGAAGAGTTCGAGGCAGGCGAGCCGTTCATAATCGAGACTTTGGCCGAGCCTGATGCTAACGGCAACCAGCCGCTCTGGTTCAGCCTCCCGCCCGAAGAGGCAGATGCTCTTGTCGACACCAGCGCTGTTGACTACAACGGCCTCGTGGGAACGCTCCAGGGCATGACCATCAAGGGCCAGGCAAGCCTGTACTTCCTCAACTCGGTATTGAACGTAGCCACCGACGCGGGCTACACCCTGCAAGGACGTGACGGCTATATCGACTTCACCAAGGTGAAAGACCTCGGCGGCCAGATTGACAAGACCATCACCATCAACGGCATAATCAACGACATACAGAACGTTGAAATCGTTGAGGAGAACAGCGAGTTCGTGGATGTCTACACAATCGACGGCGTGCTCCTGAAGCGCAACGTCAAGGCTTCCGAAGCTACCGACAACCTCAGCAAGGGCATTTACATCGTGGGCAAGAAGAAAGTCCTCGTCAAGTAAACAGTCCTGACACTGTATAACACATTACACCCGTGCCGCTCCCATGCGGCGCGGGTGTTTTTTTGCACCCGGCGGCAGCGCGCGGCGTAAAACGGCGGGAACGGCATAAAGAAAGCGCGTGGTGGAGCGGGCATTTCTTCCGGCGGCGAAATTTGTCTGCGTCCGGGAATATCCTACGCGTCCGCAGTGACATTTTTTAACGTGTTGCAACAGCCCCGCGAGGGCGGAAATGTTAAAACGCAAAAAGCCCTCCGAACCCCCTCTCGGAGCAAAGAAAAAATACAAGGCACATATTTCGAAATATGTGCCTTGTATTTTAAAATATGTCAGACCTTTTTTTGCCCCTGTATTAACCGGGGCTTGCGGCGGCCTTTCTGTGATTAATTAAAATTCTATAAAAGGTAGTTTATTTTAGTAATATTTACTTGCGCAAAACGAAACAATTTAATATATTTGGCACGGGGCGCGTCGCGCTTTCGTGCGCGGGCTTCCCGCCTTGCCCCCATGAGCCGCTAACCTTAGAACATCGAGATATTCATTAACCATTAAAGCAAATCCTATGAAGCGAAAGATTTTATTAGCGCTCCTGTGCATGTTGTTGCCGGGAGCATGGCTGTGTCCGCTTCTTGCCGACACCGGCCCGCAGAAGAAAGCCACCAAGGCTGGCTACATAATATGGGAGCCGCAGATAACCTCGGGCGACCAGTTCAGCTTCAACAGTGTGCACACGGATTATTCCGTTCCATACACCAACCTCATAGACGGAGATGTAAACACTTACTTCCACTCCGTGTGGGACGCGGGCGGCATGAAAAACGCCAGCATAACGGAGGACGAATGGGTGCAGATACTATCCGGGCTTTATAACGGCGTGAATACCGACCCTGGCTACCACAACATACAGGTTGCCCTCGGTGCGCCGGTCAGCACGTTCCGCTTCGAGTACAAGGGCAACAACAACGCCACGTACCACGACAACCCCAACCACGTGGTCATTTATGCAACGAACGACCCGTCGGTGGCCGCAAGCACGTCGAACTCCAACCAGGACCAGTGGACGTTCATTACCGAACTCACACCCGAGAACGGCAACTTTCCCGCCAACGAGGTTGTCATAAGGGAGCCGTACCAGTCGCCCGAGATAACCATGCCCGAGCCGTTCCAATACCTGCGTTTCGTGATTAAGGGCACTACCAACCAGAACCAGACGGCAGAGCGCACCTTTGCCGCTCCCGACGTTACGGGCGTTACGTTCGACATAAGCGAGTTCCAGGTGTATGCCCCGCGCGAGTCCACCGGCCCGGCCGACGAGCTCCAGGCTCTTGTTGACAGCGTGCAGAACATGTGGAACAACAACGACTACCAGATAGGCACCGACCCCGGCTATGTCGATGCCGACAAGTATGCCGCCGCCTACTCCGCCTGGGAGGTGGCTGAAAGCGCGGTGTTCAATGGTGCCGCCGACAGCGAGTGCGCCGAATACCTGGCACAGTTGCGCGCCGCCCTCACCGACTTCATCGAAAACGGAATACACGGCGTTGATACAGGCTATTATTATTTTATAAACTGCTATCCCGATTACCAGCGGCTGCAAGGCGTTACGAAATCCATGTGTGTCAACGCGCAGGGTGAACTCGGCTGGGCCAACACCGATTCGCTCGACGCAACACAGCTGTGGTACGTCGAGAAATTAGACAACGGCTACTACTCCATAAAGAACGTTGCCTCCGGCCAATACATCGGCTCGGTGAAAGGCGTGTCGAAGCGCGTGCCAATGACGGCCACGCACGTGACAGACCAGACCATAACAGCCGACGGTTCAGTAGTGGGGCAGTACCACATAGCCAACGTCTTGAACGACATCGAATACCATACCGAAGGGCATGAAAACGGCGTGGGCATAAGCGGGCGCATAGTAACGTATGACGGCGTGAGCAACAGTGCCTCGGTGTGGCTTCTGCACAAGCCCGCAAGCCAGGAAATCATCGACAAGCTCCTCGCCGAAGGGTCCACAGCCCTGTTGCGCGAGAACATGAGCCTCGCCCTTGACAGCGCGAACACCTCGCGCATGAAGGCCAACGAATACACCAAGCTCATCACCCGTGCCGACCAGATAAGTTCCAATGCGTACAGCACGGGCGACGGCTCCACTTACGCAGGCCTCATCGACAACAACACCAACACGATATTCCATTCCGTTTGGGAAGCAGCCATGGCAGCACCCACCGTCCTGGGCGAGAGCTACGGCTGGCACAACCTCCAGTTCACGCTCGACGAACCCGTGTCTCAGATAACTTTCGAGTTCCGAGGCCGCGTGAGTTCCGGCGGTTATTGGGACACTCCCGACCACATGACGCTGTACGGTACCAACGACGACGCCCTCGGCGCAAGCACGGCGGCTGCCGACTCCGCGCAGTGGGACATGATAGCCGACATGACCGACGACGTTTACAACTTCCCGGGCCGCATACCTCTGGCACACTACATGTCGCCCGTAGTCGACCTCGGCGGCTCGTACAAGTACCTCCGCTTCGTGGTGAAGCACACCGTGACAATGGAACCCGGCGCGCCGCGCGCCAACTCGTTCATGTCGCCGCAGGCCACGGGCGTTACGTTCAACTTCAGCGAATTCCAGATTTACTACCCGACGCCTACCGAGAAGTCGCAATATTACACCGTTCCCGGCATGAAGGAAGCGTGCGACGCTCTCGAAGCCGCAATAACGGCGTCGCAGGAGAAACTTGCTGCCGGCACCGTTACCGAAGCCGACATCGCAGCCCTGCAAACGGCTTACCGCCTTGTCGACTCTACCTATGTGGACCGCAGCGGCCTGTACACCGAGATGAAGTCTTTGCTCGAGACCGGTACCAACCTGTATGACACGTCTACCGGCTCGCGCGTTGCGCTCATAAACGATGTGTCGCAACTCAAGGCAAACAGCGTCGACCCGGGAGAGGGAGGACTCGACGCCATGATTGACGGCGACATCACCACCAGCTTCAATTCCGTTTGGAACGTTGCCATGCGTGAACCGACAACCACGAAAGAATCGTGGGAAGAACTCATTCTGAACACATATTCAGAATCACTCGGCGCGGGTTACCACAACCTCAGCGTTTCGCTCGCCGCGCCGGTGAAGTCGTTCTTCTTCGAATACTTCTCGCGCTACGGCACGGAATATCACGACAACCCAACCGACATTGAAATCTATGCAACGAACGACGCTTCGCTTTACGATGATGTACGCGCCGACGGTACATCGAAGTGGCAGTTCATAACCGAGCTTACCGAAGGATTCCCAACCGGCGGGTACTCCGAGATACCTTACACTTCGCCTGTAATAGAGCTTAACGGCGAGTACAAGTACATCCGCTTCGTTGTTAAGAACACTTCGACGGCCAACAACCACGAGGATAACCCCGGCGTGGCGAACAACCGCGACTTCGTGGTGCCCGAAATAACGGGTATTACGTGGAACGTAGCGGAGTTCCAGATGTACACTGGCCTCGACCCGGAGAGTATACAGTATAACTATATAGAGGAAGTGCGCGTTGCCGCCGACGAGCTTAAGGAAGTAATGGACAAGTATGCCGGTTTCACGGCCAGCGACATCAATTCCGAAGCACCGGTCGACGAGCTCGCGGCCGCTGTTAAGAAGCTCCAGGAGGCATACGTCGACACGACGGAAGTGTGTGGGCTTTACAAGGAATACAAGGAAATCCTTTCGCGCGGCATTACCGAGGGCGACCTCGTGGGCGACGTTGACGACTATTCGGCTGTCGAGACATTTGACGCAGCCCTTGACAATGGACGCGCACTCATCGACCCCAAACGGCCTACCAAGGAACAGGTGAACGCCGCTACCGATGTTATAACCTCTTCTTATGAAGAATTCATGAGCCACGTAATCATGCCCGAGCCTTACGTATGGTATGTAATAAGGAGCGGCTCGACGCGCGAGTATGCCTTAGACCAGCCTGTGTACCTCGGCGACGTATCGGCAGGGGCTAAACTCTGGATAGGTCCTTATCCTTTGGACGGCACCGGCAATGAATACCGCGACATTTACGCTATCTGGCGTCTTGTGCCCGTTGAAGGCAACGAGCCGGCAGACGGCGAAGAACCCAAGCCTTGGGAACAGAAGTATGCTATTCAGAGTCTCGGAACCGGACAGTACTGGGGCCCGTATCGCGGACCGGGAGCGGACAACAGTCCTCTCATGAGCAATGAACAGACACCTTACAACATCTACTTCTACGGCATGGGTTGCTTCGCCCTGCAGCAGGAAGGCGTTGAAGACCCGTTCGACCGTATCAAGGCTGACGGCACCGAGTTCGTAGTGCTCAATTACCCGGCCAACGGCGACCACCAGCAGGCATGGAGGTTTGACGACGTGCTCGAAAACAGCGGCGATATGGTAAATATCAACTGGTTCCCGGCACAGTCGACCAGCATTATAACCCTGCCGTTCGACCTCACGGGCGACAACATGATAAGCAACATTAACGGCGACATCAAGACCTACGCAATCAACAGCATGGTAGAGAACGAAGCCGCTGAAGGCGACGAACCGTCGTACACCCTCACGCTCACAGAGAAGTTTGAGTTCGAGGCAGGCGAGCCGTTCGTTATCGAAACCTTGGCGGAGCCCGACACAAACGGACAGCAGCCGCTTGTATTCATTCTCCCGCCTGCAGAGGCTGACGCAATTGTTGACACTTCGGCAGTTGACTACAACGGTCTTGTAGGTACACTCGAAGGATTGACAATAAAAGGCCAGGCAAGCCTGTACTTCGAGAACTCGATACTCAACGTTGCTACCGACGCCGGTTACACGATACCCGGCCGCAGCGGATACATCGACGTAACGAAGGTTAAGGACCTCGGAGGCCCGATTGACAAGACCATCACAATCAACGGCATAATCAACGACATCAAGAACGTTGAAATCGTTGAGACTGAAAACGAAATTGTTGATGTCTACACAATCGACGGCGTGCTCATCAAACGCAACATCAAGGCTGCCGAAGCAACGAGGAACCTCACGAAGGGCATTTACATCGTAGGAAAGAAGAAAGTACTCGTCAAGTAACCTCTTTTTTTCCCGCATAGCACTTTCGAATCCCGCACCCCTCCGGGGGGTGCGGGATTCTTTTTCCCGCGGCAGCGGCGGGGCGGAGCGGGCAGGCAGTGGCGGTGCAAGGAGGCGGCCGCCGTTTTTGTCCGCGTTCCCGGGGCTTTTTCCAGGCGGGTTTCCGGGGCGGCAAAAAATATGTCTGACATATTTTGAAATATGTGCCTTGTAATTTCCCCTTGCTCCTGCGGAGGGCGCAACGCGCGGATAAGCAGTTTTCCGGAACGGCAGGAATGTTGTCTGATTTAACGTAAACTTAATTTTTCCGAGAAAGTCTGTTAACAGGCAAGCAATACTTTCGTGCCGTGTTTTTTCCCGGAATAGGTGTGCGCCCCATGTAATAGGGCACGGAAAAACGCCAAACAGCTGCAAAATTTTTAAATTTAACTATAAATTAACTATTTCGGGGGGGTGATTTATTAATTTATACTAATTTTGAAGCGTAGTTTCCCTGCCGATGTCCGCCGCTTCAATGCTATGCGTGCGGATATGGGGCTTGCAGGCAATGACACCTCAATTTATAACAATAAAAAACAACGTATTATGAAAAAAAAGAAACTGTTAATGCTCCTGTGCGCTTTGGTGCTCGGGGCGTGGATTGGTCCTTTGCGGGCCGATCCGGGCGGCGCAATCGGTTTGCGCGTCATGTCGTTCAACATCCGCGTCCTAAACACGTCGGATGCGGCCGAAAACCAGTGGACCAACCGCATTGACCGGGTTTGTGCCCTTATTAAAGAAGTGCAGCCCGACCTGCTCGGCGTGCAAGAGGCCGTGCCGCAGCAGTATGAGGATGTCAAGGCCGGGCTGGACGGCTACGCAAGCATCTTTGCCGGTCGCGACGACGGCACCAAGGGCGAGGGCACGCCCGTGTTCTACCGCTCCGACAAGTTCCGGCTCATAAGGAGCGGGCACTTCTGGCTGTCGCCTACGCCCAACCAGCCGTCTATAGGCTGGAACGCCTCGTGCAACCGCATTGCCGTGTGGGCTGTGCTCGAGGATGTTGCCACGGGCAAGAGCTTCGTGTATCTTAACACACACTTCGACCACGTGAGCGAGGAAGCCCGCGTGGAATCGGCCAAGCTCATCAAGGAGACGGTGCGCGGCCTGGCTCCAAGCCTGCCGTTCGTGTTCAACGCCGACTTCAACCTGAATGACAAGTCGGAAGGTTACGACCTGCTCGTGAATTATTCCTATCCGTGCATAGACACGTGGAAAGCGGCCGCAGAAACCGAGGGCGGGCCCGGCACGCTCGACATCTGGGGCACTTATCCCAACGTGGCCGATAATAAGATAGACTTCATCTTTGCGTCGAAAGGCACCACAGTGGAGCGTTCCGTGATTTGCCCCGCAACCAACGAAGCAGGCGAGTATTATTCCGACCATAAGGCCATATATGCCGACATGGCACTGGCCAAAGAGGCTGACAGCGGCGCGTCGCTGATATGGGAACCGCAGCTCGGCATAGCCGAACAGATTAAATCGAACAGCCTGTCGACCGACGACGGCGGCGCTTACGCCAATCTCATCGACGGCGACGTGAGCACCATATTCCACTCCGTCTGGAGCGACGAAATGGCTTCGGGTTCCACAACTGAGGAATCGTGGGTGGCAACGCTGGCCACGCTGAGCGGCGGCATAAATTCCGACCCCGGTTATCACAACCTGCAATTCGAACTCTCCGAGCCGGTGAGCTCGTTCCGCTTCGAGTACCTGGGGCGCAACTCCGACTGGCACGACAACCCCAACGACATCGAGATATTCGCCACCAACGACCCCGCACTCTGGGAGAGCACATCGAACGCTGACCAGGACAAGTGGGTGCGCATAACCGAACTTACCCCAGAGAACACCGATTTTCCAGGCGACGTGCTCGTAACCGAAATACCCTGGCAGTCGCCGGTAATCAACATGCCGCAGGCGTTCAAATACCTGCGCTTCGTGGTGAAAGGCACGACGCACATGAACAAGGTGGATTCCCGCATGTTCGCCGTTCCGGAAATCACGGGCGTTACCTTCAACCTCTCCGAACTGCAAATCTACGCCCCGCGCGAAGCCTCCGGCCCGGCTGACGAGTTGCAGGCCCTTGTTGACAGCGTGGGCACGATATTCAAGCTTTACGGGTTCGAGTTCGGCACCGACCCGGGATTTACCGACCGGACCAAGTATGAAACAACCTACAGCCTGTACGAACAGGCCCAGGCAGCAATTTTGGACGGCGCTTCCGACGAGACGCTCGCACAATACAGCGCCGACCTGCGCGCAGCCATCGGCGAACTCATGGCAACGGGCGTGCACCCCGTGGAGACGGGCTACTACAACATCGTGAATGCTTATTCCGGCTTTGAGCACTACCAGGGCATAACCAAGTCGCTGTGCGTGAACGAAGACCGGCAGCTCGCCTACGCCTCTACCGACACCGGCAACGCAACGCAGCTGTGGTACATCGAGAAGCTCGCCGACGGCAAATTCTCCGTTAAGAACGTGGCCTCGGGCGAGTATATAGGCACTGTTCCCGAGGGCGGCACAAACGTGGCCATGACACCCGCGCACGAAACCGACCAGACAATAGAATGGATTAAGGCAATGCCCGGACAGTTCCACATATACGGCGGCGGAAACTACACGAGCCTCGCTGTCGCAAGTTATAACGACGGCATGAGCCGTGAAGGGCTCATCGTGAAGCAGGACGGCTCGGGCAACTCCGTGGCCGAATGGTATTTGCGCCACATAACCGACCAGGAGCAGATTGACCGCCTCGTAAACCAGGGCGCGCAGGCGTTCCTTGCAGAGGAAATGTCACTCGCCTTGGACAGCGCACGCACCTCGCGCAACAAAGCCAACGACTACAAGGCGCTCATAACGCGCGAAGACCAGATAAGCGCCAACACGCAGAGCACGAGCGACGGCTCGGCCTACAAACACCTCATCGACGGCTCCACCTCTACGGTTTTCCACTCCGCGTGGGACCGCGCGCGTTACTCCACGGCCGGCCTGCCGCTCGGGAGTGGCGACGGGTGGCACAACCTGCAATTTGCGCTCGACGAACCGGTGTCGAAAATCACCTTTGAGTTCACCGGACGCAACGACGCCTCTTATTGCGACACACCTAACCACATAACAATCTACGGCACCAACGACGACGAACTTGCAAAAAGCACCGCTGCGGCCGACTCCTCCTTGTGGACAGAGATAATCGACATGACCGCCGCAGAATACAACTTCCCCGTCAGGGTGGCGCTCGGACATTTCTCGTCGCCCGTAATCGACCTCGGGGCAGATTACAAATACCTGCGCTTCGTGGTGAAAGGCACGGTGAACAGCGGGCCGGGCAGCGTGCGGACCTTCGCCTCGCCGCAGACCACGGGCATAACGTTCAACCTTAGCGAAATGCAGGTTTACGAGGCCGAGGCCCTGCCTACGTCGGAATATTTCACCGTTCCCGGCATGAAAGAGGCTTGCGACGCTTTGGATGAAGCCATAGCTGCCGCAGAAGGAAAACTCAGTGCCGGAACGATTACCGAAGCCGACATCGCCGCGCTTCAAGCTGCTTACCGCCTTGTAGATTCCACGTATATCGACCGCGACGCGCTCTACTCGCAACTTGCCTCGCTCCTCGAAACGGGCAACAACCTTTACGGCATGTCCACAGGCTCTCGCGTGGCGCTTGTAACCGACGCCTCGCAGCTCAGCACAAACAGTATCGATACCAACGGCTGGGGCAACATTTCCAACCTCATCGACGGTGACAAGAGCACGATACTTCATTCGGCCTGGAATCGCGACGTGGCCAACAAGGAAGACCTCACTGTGGAGGAGTGGGAGGATTATCTGTATGAAAACTTCCCACAATCCACCGGAGCCGGCTATCATAACCTGAACGTTGCGCTCAAGGAGCCGGTGTCGCAGTTCTTCTTCGAGTTCCTGGGCCGTCAGGATCCTAACTACCACGACAACCCGAGCGAGATAGCCATCTACGCCACAAATGATGAAGGGCTGTTCAACGACGTGCGCGACTCTAACACCAAGGACTGGACCAAGGTGGGCGAGATTACCGAGGGCGTACCCAAGGAAATGATGTCCGTGCCCTATACGTCGCCTATGATAGAGCTCGGCGGGGAGTACAAGTACATACGTTTCGTGATAATGAACACCTACACCAACTACGAGGGCGGCGACCCGGTGATAGGCACTTCACGCACGTATGCTCACCCCGAGATTACCGGCATAGCGTGGAACTGCGCCGAGTTCCAGCTCTACACCGGCCTCGACCCCGAGAGCATACAGTACAACTACATCGAAGAGGTGCGCCTGGCTGCTGACGAGCTTAAGGTGATACTCGACAAGTATGCCGAATACACTGCTATCGACATTACTTCCGAAACGCCGATTCACGAACTTACGGCTGCAATAAAGAAACTGCAGGAAGCATACGTTGATACCACGGAACTTGTAAACCTTTATAAGGAATACAAGGAACTTGTCAGCCTTGCTTACGACGGCGACAGGATTGGCGAAATCGACGACGCTGCGGCTATCGACAACTTCGACGTTCTTCTTGACGAGGCGCGTAACTCCGTAGACCCCAAACGCCCCACCAAGGAGCAGGTCAACAGTGCAGTGGCCAAAGTGAACAACGGTTACGACGAGTTCATGAGCCACGTGATACTGCCGCAGCCTTACGAGTGGTACGTGATACGTTCCGGCGTTACTGACGAAAACTATTCCTTCGCTATCGAGCAGCCGATATACATAGCCGATGTATCTACCGGCGCAAAGATAAAGATAGGTGATTACCAGAACGACGGCCGCGAATATCTGGACGTTTACTCTATCTGGCGCTTGGTTCCGATTGAGAGCGACGAAGCGGTTGCCGAAGGTGAAGAATCCAAGCCGTGGGAAATGCAGTTCGCAATACAGAACCTCGGCACCGGACAGTACTGGGGAGCATACCGCGGCCAAGGAGCAGGCAACAGTCCGCTCATGAGCGGCGACAAGGCTGCCTACCAGTTCCATTACTATGGCAAAGGCTGCTTCAAGCTCCAGCAAGTGGGAGTGAAAGACCCGATGGATTGTATCAAGACTGACGGAACGAACAGGATAATCCTCAACTATCCGTCGAACAACGGCGACCAGCAGTTGTGGAGATTCGACCCCGTGGCCGAACAGACCGACGGAACAATCAACATTCCCGACTATCCCGCCCAAAGCACTTCGATAATCACATTGCCGTGGGCTGTGGAGGCAGGCACGATAGCCGACCTCAACGCGGGTGTTGAGACATACGCAGTAGATGGCATAGCTGTCCAAGCCGACCCGGCTGGCGGTGAATCCTCGTACACGCTCACGCTCACCGCAAAGGATGAGTTCGAGGCCGGAGAGCCATTCATAGTAGTTACTACGGCCGAGCCTGACGAGAACGGTTGCCAGCCGCTAACGTTCAACCTGCCCGACGTAGCTGCCGACGCAATTACCGACACCTCGGCCGTTTCACCCAACGGACTGGTCGGCACGCTCGAAGGTATGTCCATAACGGGCCAGGCAAGCCTGTACTTCGAGAATTCGATACTCAACGTTGCTACCGACGCTGAAATATTTATCCCCGGCCGCGGCGGTTACATCGACGTAACGAAGGTTAAGAGCCTCGGCGGTACGGTTGACAAGACCATCACAATCAACGGCATAATAAACGACATCAAGAACGTTGAAATCGTCGAGACCGAAAACGAGATTGTAGACGTCTACACAATCGACGGCGTGCTCGTTAAACGTAACGTCAAGGCTGCCGAAGCAACCAGGAACCTCGCGAAGGGCATTTACATAGTAGGAAAGAAGAAAGTCCTCGTCAAGTAAACAACCCTTTTCCGATAAAAGAACACCCGCGTCGGTCATTCCGGCGCGGGTGTTTTGCATTTTCAGCTGCATTATCCTTGTATTGTGTTTCGCTCGAAGTATGGTGTGACGGAACAATGTGTTTTTTACCCCGTAAAGGCAAAGGCGAAAACAGACATTTAAAACACGAAAACCGGGGAAAGAAAATGCCCTTTTCGGGGTGCGAAAAATGGGTACTCATTTTCAATGCGTTATACCTACATAGGAGAAAAGAAAAAATAAGTCTGAGGAATTTTAAAATATGTGCCTTGTATTTTGAAATATGTCCGACCTTTTTTTGGGGGTGTAGGAAACCCGCTTTCCCGTGGCAGACAAAAACGGATAGGATAGGGGAACAATTTGCCGAAATTTACTTTTTCGTAAAAACAGGCATAAAAATTTTGCCGTTTCGGAATGATTACATAATTTTGCACCGCATTACCAAACGGGTAAGTGCTGTACGGTTAGCTCCCTCTGAATCCTCCAGGGCGTGATTGCAGCAAAGGTAGGCTGGTTGTAGCAGCGCGATGCAGAGAGCTTACCCACCCCGCCTCTTTAGCTCAGTTGGCCAGAGCACGTGATTTGTAATCTCGGGGTCGTTGGTTCGAATCCGACAAGAGGCTCGAAAGACAAGCAAAGCGACATGCAATAATTATTGTGTGTCGCTTTTTCTGTTGTTTGTAATGTATGATATGTATTGCGCTGTTGCCGTGACTCGCTGAAGTTTTAACCTCTGTGTTTTATGCAGTGTTGAAACTTTTTATATTTTTGTGGGAAATAACCGTAAAACAGACATGCAACAGAATAGAATAAGCCACTATGACCTGGCGGGTGGAATACTGATTCTTTGGATTATGGCCTTCCACCCCATGAGCCAGAACTGGGTTTTCGACCCCGAGGATGTGCGCGTGGTGCTGCCGTACCTCGTGTTTTCAATGCCGTGGTTCTTTTACAAGGCCGGGCATTTCTTTAAGGTAATGGACTGCCGCGAGGGCGTGAAAAAGGACGTGCGCAAACTCCTCTTCCCTTTCCTTAAGTGGACAGCGGTGGGATACGCCATTTACCTCGTAATGCAGCTTATCGACGGCACTTTCACGTGGCATTCGTGCGTGGTGGAAGCGCTCGACGTATTTTCGGTTTACGGTTACATACCCGTCGACGTGCCCGCGTGGTTCCTGCTTTCGCTCATGGTGGTGCGCATTGCAGCGCGTTACCTCATAAAGTGGAAAGTGCCGGCCGAGGTGTGCACGGTTGTGTGCATAGGCATAGGTTTCGGCATTCACCTGTCGGGCAATAACCTGCCGTTCTATCTGTCGAACATCCCCATGGGGCTTGCGTTCTTCATGGTGGGCTACAAGTACTGGCGTTTTGAGAACAATCGCGGCCTGTTCGCCCTTTGCGCGGCGGGCTACATCGCGTTCCTCGTGTTCGGGCCGTCGGTGGTGGGCCACCACAGGAATGTGCTGCTTTCGGGGTATTACTTGCTTTGGCCGTTGTACGCTTACTGCGGAATAGTCGTGTTCAACAACCTGTGCCGTCTCGCGGTAGGAGCTGTGGAACACGCGGGAAAGCACTTCCTCGACCCGCTGATGTTCATAGGCAGGCATACTCTTACTCTGCTCGTTACACATGCGTTCGTATATATGCCTTGGGTGCATTACACCACTCTCACGCCATGGCAGACGGTGATATGCACGTACATCTGCTACGCAATATTCCTCACGCCCCTCATGGTGTGGGAATGGAAGAAGTCCCGCCGCCCGGTATAGCCGGCGGAAAGGCGGATGTTCCTTCCTTTTCGTGACGATTGAAAAATCAAGTGCCGCATAACCGGAGTTATGCGGCACTTGATTTTTGTATGTTGGTTTGCCGTCCCGATTGTGCGGCATGTAACCGCCGGAACGTCTCAGTTCTTCATGTCTACAACGGTTATGCCTGCGCCGCCGAACTGTACGTGCTCGTCGCGGTAGCCGGCAATGCCGGGAATGGTGGAGAGGTAGCGGCGTATGAGTTCGCGCAGCGCCCCCGTGCCTGTGCCGTGCAGGATTCTGACGCGCGCTATTCCGAGCAACTGCGCGTCGTCGATGAACGAAGTTACCTCGCGCAGGGCTTCTTCGCCGCGCATTCCGCGCACGTCTATGTCGGGTTTGAACGTAGCCTTGCGCTCTTCGACGGCGTTGCGGGTGGAGCGGCTCAGGTATACGGCGTTTTGCAGCGTTTTCTTTTCGGGTGCAGGGGCAGGTACGAGGCGGTTTTCTTTTACTTCCACCTGCATTGTGCCGTAAAGCACTATGGCTTTGCCGTGGTTCAGTTCCCTGAGCTTCCCTACCGATGTCTGCCCTTTTATGCGCACGTAGTCGCCCGGTTTCGGCTTTTCGGGCTCTTTGTTCTCGGCCGGTTTCTCGGGTTGGCGGCTTTTGTCGGCTGCTATGCGCTGACGTCGTTCCTCGCGGCGTTGTTTGCGGCGTTGAATCTGTTCTATTTTGCGCTGTATGAAATCTTCCGAATCGGCTGCCTCGGAAATTTCGTTTTTGAACTCTTCCAGTTCGCGCCGCACCTCGCGTGTTTTTTCGCGTTCGGCCTGCATTTCGCGTATGGAGCGTATTGTGTTTTCAATACGTGCGTTGGATTCTTCGAGCAGGTGCTGTGCGTCTTCCTTGGCTTTGGCTATTACTTCCTTTTTGCTGCTCTGGAGTTGTGTTATTTCGCTTTCGTATCGTTCGATAATCTGTTCAAGGCGTTTTTCCTGCTGGTGTACTTTCTGGCGTTTCTGTTCCCAGTAACGTTTGTCGCGTACAATGTCTTGCAGGTATTTGTCGCTTTGTATGTATTCTGCTCCAGCAATTTTCGAAGCGTCGGCTATCACGTCTTCGGGTATGCCTATCTTGCGCGCAATCTCTACTGCGAACGAACTGCCCGGCTGCCCGATTTGCAGCTGGAAGAGCGCCTGCATTTTTGCCCGGTCGTAAAGCATGGCTCCGTTCACCACTCCCATGTGTTCGTCGGCGTAGTGTTTCAGGTTCTGGTAGTGTGTGGTTATTATGCCGTATGTGCCGGCGGCTATGAAGCGTTTCAGTATGGATTCGGCCAGTGCTCCGCCTATGAGCGGCTCTGTTCCGCTGCCGAACTCGTCGATGAGCAGCAGGCTCTCGGGACCTACGTTTTTCATCATAACTTTCATGTTGAGCAGGTGGGAGGAATAGGTGCTCAGCTCGTTTTCTATGCTTTGCTCGTCGCCGATGTCGATGAACAGCCCTTTGAAAACGCCTACCTTGGAGTTTTCGCGCACGGGTATAGACATGCCGCATTGAACCATGTATTGCAAAAGTCCCACGGTTTTCAGGCATACGGATTTGCCGCCGGCATTAGGTCCGGATATGATTAGTATGCGTTGGTTGGTGTTCAGTTCTATGTCGAGCGGCACTACTTTTCTTCCGTGTGCTTTCAGCGAAGCGGCCAGCAGCGGGTGCTCTGCCTGAGCCCAGTCAACCATAGGTTTGCTGCCTACGTGCGGTTCTATTGCGCCCATTGCTTCGGCGAGTATGGCTTTGGCGCGGATAAAGTCTATTTCGCCCAGGAAGCGGTAGCCTGGAAGGATGTTTCCTATTTGCGGCCGCAGCTCGTCGGTAAATTCCTTGAGTATTCGTGTCATCTCGCGCAGTTCGGCGCTACGCAGCTCGCGTATCCGGTTGTTGGCTTCCACTACTTCGGCCGGTTCGATAAACACGGTGCGCCCCGTGGCCGACTCGTCGTGTATAATGCCGCGTATCTTGCGTTTCAGTGCCGGGGCAACGGGTATTACCAGTCGCCCGTCGCGCATGGTGGGGGAGACGTCCTTGTCGATGTAGCCTTCGCGCTGTGCGTTTTGTATTATGGTGCGCAGGCTGTGCGATATGCTGCGCGTGGTCGATTCGATGTCGCGGCGTATGCGTTTGAGCTCGTCCGAGGCGTCGTCCTTTATTTTTCCGTATTTGTTGAGAATCTCGTCAATGCGTTTTATTATTTTTGGAAATACGGCCACATCCTCGGCCAGCCTTGCCAGGGCAGGGTATCTTGCATCTTCGCCGTCTTCGCTGTCGCGTTTCAGGAAAGCCACTATCCCGCTTATGGTGCTTAGCGAGCGTTTGAGGTCGAACATCTCGAGTTCTTCGAGAAATGTTCCCTCCAGGCGTATGCGCATGAGCGACTGGCGCACGTCGATGAAGTTTTCGTCGGGAAAATCGTCTTCGTCGGCCATGATGGCGCGCATTTCCGAAATCTGCGACAGGCGTTCGCCTATCTCGTCGTTGTCGTCGAGGAATTCCATCTTGTCCACGCACTCAATGCCCAGCGCCGACAGGCAGCGTCCTTTAAGCATTGTGCGTATCTCGTTGAATCCTATTTTACTTTCGAAGTTTTCGGGATATATCATCAGTGTAGTTCTTACTCTTGTATAAGGTGTTTCGGCAGAGGTTCCGCTCCTATGAAAACAGCCTGCTGTCGGTATGCGGAGCATCATGCCGGCTTCAAGTCGGTAAAGTTACGAAAAACAGTTGTCTTTGCAAAAAGTGCGGCTATGATTTGAGTGAGGCAGGCGCGATTGGCACGGATGAATGAATATTCAGCCGGAACAAGGGCCGTAAACGTATGTTTTCACACCCCGTTGGGAGCAAAGAAAAATTAGGTCGGACATATTTTGAAATACAAGGCACATATTTTAAAATATCTCAGACCTATTTTTGCAGCGACTAAATGCCCGAAAAAACAGAGGCTAACGCAAGCGGCTTTTCCGGTGAATGTTTATTACGGAAAGCCGGATAATTATTCTGTTTCGGGCTGTGCAATCCTGTTGACGAAACTTGTGCCGGCCGGGCCGGTAACGCTACATTTTTGAACAACAAAGAAAAAACATTACCGCCGATTTGCACGGAAGTTTATAATTTCTTACTTTTGCACCGTCGTCCGCGGAAATATATTCCGTCTTTAAGAGGAGAGATGGTAGAGTGGTCGATTACAGCAGTCTTGAAAACTGCCGTGCTGCAAGGCACCGGGGGTTCGAATCCCTCTCTCTCCGCCATGAAAAGGTGTTTATCAAGCTATTATGCGATAGACACCTTTTTTCGTACACGATAATCAGGCGGGCTGTTTATTTCAGTTTTAAATCGAGCTATAGTTTATAATCGTGAACATCAACGCAAAAATACTAAGGACTTTAATCATAGCGGTCGCTTCGGCATTGGCACTTGTGCTTTACGACCGGGTGCATTTGATAGTGGCTCCGCTCCACCTGCAAAGGACGCTGGCCGTTTTGATAATGCACATGATAGTATGCTTGCCCATTGTGGTTGTTTTGTTACTGCTTAACAGGCCTAAGGACTTTTTCCGCCACCTGGGGCTTGACGGCAACTTTATAAAAGGAATGGTTTTCGCGTTAATCAGTACGCTTCCCCTTTTCATTGCTTTTCCTGTTGTGGGGGATTTCAACGGCGGGCTGACATGGGACAAACTGGTGCGTTCCGCCGTTATTGCGGCCTTTTTCGAAGAAGTGATTTTCCGCGGCTTCATTTTCGGGCAACTGTTCCGTTATTGCAAAATAGGTTTCTGGTGGTCGGTGATTATACCATCGCTGCTGTTCGGCTCAATCCATCTTTACCAGGGCAGCGACCCGCTTTCGTCGCTCGCGGCTTTCGGAGTGACGTTCATAGGCGGTTTGTTTTTCAGTTGGATATACGTGAAGTGGGATTTTAACCTTTGGTGTCCCGTGGGATTGCATTTCTTTATGAACCTGTCGTGGCTGTTGTTTACGGTGGAAGGCAATTCGGTGGCGGCCGGAGGTGTGGTTTCTAACGTATTCCGGATTCTGTCGGTGGTTGTTGCCATAGTTCTGACAAATGTCTACCTGCGCAAGCGGGCAAATGCCGATTCTGTATAAAACAGTCAGGCCTTATTCCGTGATGTTGATAATTAGATAGGAACAAGCCGGTAATGTTCCTGTTGCAAACAAAATACTCCGGTTCCCGCGGGAACCGGAGCACCATTAACAAACCAAAATTCTATCTTCACAGACAGCGTCCTGCCCTCGTCTTGCAATCAGAACAGGATTAAGGGGTATTATGTAGCTTCGCATGAAGCGGCAGTGTCTTTGTGTTACTACAATTCGGCGCGAACGTTCTAAGTAGAGTGCGTTTGTTGCTTTTAGAATTGTTTTATGAACTCGTCCAGGGTCATGTTTTCTATTTTCATTTTCTCTTTAAGGCGCATTTTCTTTCTTGAAATGCTCCCTTTGGCTATGTGGTATATTTCTGAAAGCAATGAGAGCGAGAACTCCATTTTCAACAGGCAGGCAAAGCGTATTTCCTCGACGGTCAGTTCGGGGTAAGCATTTTTCAGTCGCATGGTGAAATCGTTGAAGCAGGCGTCGGTGTTTTGTACGATTATATCCCATTCCTCTTTTTTCAGGTGCATTGCCCCTTGTGAGTTCTGGCTTTTCATAAGAATTGGAACCGTCAGGGCGTTCAGTCGTCTGTAGTATTCTACGCTTTGGTTGAGCGATTCTATTTCAATGGCTTCGCGGTCTCGTTTCTCTTTCAGGTATTTTACTTCTGTTTTTTTCTTTTTCTGGTTTGTATGGAAAAAGCCGGTTATTCCCAAAAGCAAAATAAAGGAAAGGAGAATGGCGAGCCTGTAGTAGGAGAGTTCTTGTTCAGAAAGCTCCGCATTCATTTGAGCTATCCTTTTTTGCTGGCGTTCGTGTTCCTGAAAGGCGTTCAGGTTGCTGATATATCCGGCCTTGTTGTTTGCTTCCAGTGAATCCCTGGTACGTATGCTTTTTTCGGCGTACTTGCATGCCGATTGGAAATCTCCCTGTTCTTTTTTAAGAAGCGACATTTTATAATAAATGTCGTGCCTTTCGTTTAAAGGAAGTTTCCCGATGTATTTCATGAAGAGTTGCTCTGCGTCTTCAAGGCGGTGCATTTTAAGGTAGATGTTCCCTTTGAGTATATTGCACGCCGGTTCGTCGAGGTATCCGTTTTGCAATGCTACATTGGTGTAGAGCAGTGCAGAGTCAAGTTTGTTCATGGCCAGGTAAACCCTTCCCAGGTCTTTGTTGTATTCGGCCCGGGCAGGAGAGTTGTTTTGCGACACAAGGCTTAGCGCTTTGCGCAAATTGCTGCCGGCCAGCACGTATTTCTTTTCTGAAATACGCAGCTCCGCAAACTCGTGCAGGGCTTCGGCCATAAGAGCGGAGTCGTTTAACCCGTTGGCAATATAAAGGGCGCGCTCCAGGCATGTTTCCTCCATGTTGTGCATCATCTTGAACCGGTAGATATGCGCTTCTCCTATTTTAATGGCAAACAGCATTCTGATGTTTTGCCCTGCATACTTTTCGGCCTGGTTGTATGAGGCATTGGCCCTGAGAAAGGCATATCGGTTAAAGTATATACGGCCCAAGTAAAAATATGTCTGGCATAAACGCACTGAATCCTTATTTTCCTTGAAATAGGAGATGACCAAATCAGGATTGCTTGCTAAAACATCCGGCGCGCTTGGTATAAGCTGCTTGGATTTTATCAGCAGGAAATGGTATAGTATGTTGTCGTGCTTGCTTAATGAGGAGGTGTCTATGTCAAGTATCTGGTTCAAGGCCTCCTGTGGATTTGTGTCCAGGGAATCTTCCAGCACAAGCAGTGACGGACTGTAAGCCTTATGTCCCTGACGGCTACACGAAAATAGAGCTGTTACTATTATTGTTGCAATAAAAAATATTTTCAACCGCATTTCTTGTTCTTTTGTTATACTGCTTTTGTATTTGCCGCAGAATTCCCGGAAAAGTTTCGGAGCATTGTGCCTTGCAGAATATCCGGCTTTGCAATAAGAAAAAGCTACAGGCAAAAGTTATTTAAAAACAGTGCTTGGTAATACGTTGTGATACAATACACATCGTGTAGGAAATAATCTGTTTCGGCAAGATTAATCGTTACGTATCCGTGTTGTTGTTTGATGATGCAAATTAAGTGGTATTTGAGCAGAAAAGCAATTTTTCGTATGTACATTAATAATGTTTATAATGCTGTTTTATTGCTGTTTAAGTATTTTTAATGATGTACACGGGTGTATTTGTGCCGTAAAGGCGGAAGTATTTAATGTGTTTTATGTGTGATTCGTATTTTGTCTGCCACGTTTACAATATTAATAAGGTAAGAGGAAAAGATTTTCCTGTTTACTCCCGATTACGTGCGGTTTGTTGGATATACAGTATGTATGCACCGATTATGCATATACGGCTGTCTTTGTTTTAGTGTTTTTCTTATGCCGGATTTACGTTGGTGGGAGAAGAAAAAAAATATGTCTGAGATATTTTAAAATATGTCTGACATAATTCGAAATATGTCTGACCTATTTTTTGCTCCTTGATTAAGGCCTTTCGTTCATACCCCGACAAACTCAAAAACGAAGCCGAATTTTTATACAATAAAGAAGGAGACATGTGACTTTATTTTGGTCGTTTGATATTGGACGAATAAAAGTATTATAATTTCACTTTTTTTGCGCCAGTAAGGGGCTGCCTTGCTTATTTGTACATTTATGTTTTATGTAATTTATTCGCATACAGTAAGGTAGCGAATATAAGTGTACATTTGTTTTTGCTGCCGGCGTGATATGTTCTGTCTAATTTTGCACAAAACTAAAGCCGGCCTGTTGCTCTTTCTTGGCGAATGGCGCAGGCGGCGGTTGAAGTGATACGCAAGGCAATATTTATTAAATACAAGCACCGTATGATAAATAGAATTTCAATGCTTTTCATATATCGTGTACTCGCGCCCGTGATATTATGTTGTGTATGCTTGCCTGCAGTCCGTGCGCAGAAGCTGGCCGTAAAGACAAACCTGCTTTATGACGCAACGACTACTCCTAATATAGGAGCCGAGTTGCAGACGGGAAGGCACACTTCGTTGCAGGTGGTGTACGGTCTCAATCCCTGGAAGTCGGTAGGAAACGACCGGATTTTGCGCCACTGGGTGGTCAATCCCGAGTTCCGCTACTGGTTCTGCCGCCCGATGATGGGGCATTTTGTAGGAGTTGACGCATTGGGCGGGGAATATCGTTTGCAAGGAATCCGCTTGCCTTTCGGCCTGTTCCCTTCTTTGAAACACAATCGTTATGTGGGCTGGTATGCCGGTGGCGGCATTGCTTACGGGTATGCCTTCCCCTTGAGCAAGCATTGGAATGTGGAAGCTGCAGTCGGAGTGGGGTATGTTTATACGCGCTACAGGAAATATGAGTGTGAACGTTGCGGCGCGCTGCTCGATAGAGGGCACAAGAATTACATTGGTCCGACAAAGGCTGCCGTAAACCTGGTGTATGTTTTTTAACTCCATGCCATTAACCGTTATGAAAACCAAGAATATTATTCTCATCCTCATCCTTACTATGACATGCCTGCCATTGGTGGCAGACACATCTCGCGTGGATATACGTAAACTTACAGCACGCTCCAACTCCGGAAAGCTGGTGGTGTCGATGGAGTTTGTGTTCGATGAATTGAAACTGAAGGCCGACCAGCTTATGGCATTCCAGCCTGTCATTACTTCTGCCGACGGTCAACATAACGTTCCGTTGACCCCGCTGCTGCTTACAGGTCGCCGGGCGCACATTTACCACGAACGTGCCGGAAGTGACAATTATCCCGACGCCATAGAGCTGCGCCGCATGAACGGCACCGAACAGACGTATGCCTATACGGATGTTATTGCTTACCAACCGTGGATGAAAGGTGCAACGCTTGCCGTAATGCAAGACCTCTGTGCCTGTGGCGACAAGCTGGAACAGGCAACCGCCCAAACAATTCGCGTAGACTATGAACCTTTCGACGAAGTGCAGTATGCGTTTGTTACACCGCCTGCAGAAACGCGCAAATTACGCGAGGTAAGCGGAAGCGCTTTGCTCAATTATCGTGTCAATGCCACCGAGATTGACGCAAGCTATATGGAGAATACGGCTGAATTGGACAAAATACGAAGTACTATCAATAAGGTTAAGGAAGACCCCAACGTGAACATTACGGCTGTTTCCATTCACGGCTACGCTTCGCCTGAAGGGGCTTATGAGAATAATGAGAGGCTGGCGCGTGAACGTATGCAGTCGCTGTTGGGATATGTGAAAGGATTACATCGCTTTGACGGTGTTCGCTTCGACGTTGCTTCCACGCCTGAAGATTGGGAAGGCTTCCGCCGCATGGTGTCGGAATCATCGCTCACACACCGCGATGAGATTTTGAAACTTATCGACAGCAACGAAGATCCCGACAGGAAAGAACACGGTATCCGTGCTGCTTATCCCGACGATTACCGCATTCTGCTGGCTTCGGTATATCCGCTTTTGCGCCATGCCGACTACACGGTGCAGTACGTGGTTCGTCCGTTCACATCCGAAGAAGCTGCGGAAATATTCCGCACCAAGCCCAGTCAGCTATCCCTGGAAGAACTCTACCTGCTGGCTCAAACATATCCTGCGGGTAGCGAGGAATATAATAAGGTGTTCATGACGGCTGCCTATATGTATCCAAACGACGAGGTTGCCAACATCAATGCGGCTAACGTGGCACTGCGGAGCCGTGATGACAAGGCGGCCGAGCGTTTCCTTACGCACGCAGGAGATACGGCTGAAGCCGAGAATGCCCGCGGTATCCTGCATTTGTTGCGCGGCGAGACAGAAGCGGCGGCAGCCAGCTTTGCCCGCGCTGCACATGAAGGATTGCAACAAGCAGACTACAATTTGAATTTGCTGAAATAATAAACAGAAAACGAGTATTAACAGTAAAACCAATTATGTGTATGAGAACTAAATTTTTTGTTGCTGCCGCAGCTCTTTGCTTGGCTGCGTTTACAGCATGTAGTGACAATGATGTCCTCGATCCCAATCCCGGAGGAAATTCCTTTTTCAATAAAGAAGGCAAAGGGTATATCCGTCTGTCGTTGGATGTACCGGTAACTGGTGCAACTCGTGCAACGACCGACAATAATGACGGCAATCTGAACGAATATAAAGTAAACAATGCTTACCTGTTGCTCTTTACAGGTAATTCGGAAGAAAACGCTAAGTTCAGTGCCGCTTACGACATGACTTCCAACTTTGCGCTGGTGAGTCGCGACGAAATTACTTCTACAGCCCAGATTATTCAGGAAATAAACGGAGCAGGCATAGAAGGAGCTACCGACGGTTCCATGGAACTGATGGCTTATGTTATGCTGAACAAGCCGGAGGCTATCACATTTGAGAATAATACGATAAAGTTGACAACGGCTGTGAAGACATACGATAAAGCCAATGGTTCGTCTGCCGACGCTGCTTCTAACACGGCTATGACTTATGCAGATTTTACAAAGTTGGTTGCAGCAGCACAAACAAATGAGAAAATCTTTACTTCCAACGGCTTTTTCATGGGCAACTCACCACTTAGTGATAAAGACGATGCTCTAACAAATGCTGCGTCGGCCAAAGCCACTACTTTGGTCAAGATTGCAGCCAATAGCATTTATCCTTCTCGCCAGGCAGCCGAGCAGGGTACGGTAAGTACTGAAGTATATGTAGAACGTGCCGTAGCTAAGGTAGAATTGAAAGATTTGACTCAGGCAGAAGATACCTTTAGAGTAGGCAGTACGAAATTCAGGTATGTAATAAAAGGCTGGGCACTTGACAATACAGCCAAGAATGAGTACATCACTCGCAATGTAAGTGGTTTTGCCACATATCGTGATTACGTATCTACCCGTAAAGGCGAAGCCGGCTACAATATCCCTGAAACATCCCGTTTCATCGAGAGCCGCAAAATGGATGGCGCTGCAGATTTGTATCGTATCAACTTTGCAGAAGCTCCTACCTATAGTTATAGCATTCCCGTTAATGCAGCTAACAACTATTTCAACCGTGCAGCAGCTCCGGAAGCAATTGCAAAATGGAATACGGCAGGTAACGATGTTGCTTACTGCTTTGAGAATACTTTTGATGTGGCTCATATGAAAGACTATCAGACAACACGCGTTATCGTTAAGGTAGAATTGCAGAAAGAAAATAACGGAAACTATGCAGCTGCCGATTTTTACATGCGTAATGATAAGGGAAGTAACATCTATGCCGATGAAGCTACTGTTAAGACAGACCTGTTGGCAGAAGTAGCCGGGTGGGACTTCGTAAAAGTTTGGATAAAAAATCACAACCAGGCCGAAACTCCGTTGACAGCAGCGAATTTTGCAACGATAAAAGACTTTGTCTACACGAACGGCAAGGTTGTTCCCGAATTGACGTTGGCTAAATCCGGCTGGGAAGCTCCTAAAGGAACAGCCAATGCGGAAGGTCTTGAAGATTTGGAGAATGAAATCAATGCCCGTCTTGCTAAGATAACTGTCAGTAAGTACACCGGCGGCGTGTCTTATTATCCTGTAATGATTCGTCACTTCAATGATAATGAGACGCCTTGGAAGAGTGAGTGGGCGCCTCTTAATGGAAAAGCTTATGAGGTGCAGGAGAACCACAATGCTGCAAAAGACTATCTTGGCCGTTATGGCGTGGTTCGTAATACGTGGTACGAAATCAACGTGAACAGCATCAGCAAGATTGGTTCTGCCGGTATTCCTGAAATACCTAATGGTGACGACGGCAATTGGGATGACTCCGTAGAACGTTACCTTAGCGTTAAAATTCATACCGTAAAGTGGCAGAAACGTTCGCAGAATGTTGATCTGTAAGGTTAAAAAAATACCCCTTGCGAAAGGGCTATGAAAGGATGTCATGGAACGCAGAGACACAAAATCACAAAGGACGTTGGCGACGCAACCACCTTTGTGTCCCTGTGACTCTGTGTTCCGCTCCTTTTCATGTACACTAAACCCTTTACCTGAAAGCTGCTTATGAAACGAATGATTAACTATCCGTCTATCGGTCTGCTGGTATGCCTGCTGACTTCTCTTTTGTTCTCTTCGTGTACAATGATGGATGAAGACCGCAGCGACTGTGAAGAAGGCCTCAATGTGAGTTTCCGTTACGATTATAACATGCATGGCGACCTGTTTAATGACCAGGTAGGGGCAATCACGCTATATGTACTCGATACCAATAACAAAGTTGTGCGTGTTGAGACGGCGGAAAACGATGTAAGCAATGCCCCGTTGGCTGTGCCCGGTTACAGGATGCACATAGAAGGGCTTTCTCCCGGTAAATATCGCTTGATTACTTTGGCTATGCAAGCAGGTGAGGCCAAACGTCGGGAACGACAAGGCGCAAAGTTTATCATTCCTCATCTCCAGATCGGAGATTCGCTCGACAAGTTGCAGATAGAATTGGAGCATAGCAAAGATCCTCGCAGTTTGTCCTTAGGCGAGCACGATGAAAAAGACTTGTTGGTACATACTGTAGAGAATGGAGGAATGGCACTTGATACGCTGTGGCATACGCTGGAGGTTCAGGATTGTGAGGTTCGCTTTATGAAGCCCACCTATGCGACGGTACCTTTGATACGCGATACAAAGCTCATTAATCTTACCATTCGACAGACTGAAGATGCTACGGATTTAAAAGACACGGACTATGATGTTTTTATCACGGCAGATAACGGACATTTGAATGAAAAGAACGATGTTGTTCCTGAGGAGCCGTTGCTTTATACTCCGTTTGCACAGTGGACTATAGACGAAGCCTCAAGTGCCGTTACGACTCCCGATGAAGGAGAAATAGTCCATGCAAATTCGTTGCACTATGATTTTTCGGTTTCTCGTCTGGTGGTTTATCCAAAGGAGGAATCCAAGCATGCGGCAAAACTTTATATAGTTAACAAAAAGGACAACAAAAGATTAGTTGCCGTACTCAACTTGCCGGAATTCCTTAGTTACGGACGCGAAGCTTATGCGCGCCGTTACTCGTCGCAGGAATACTTAGACCGGGAGAACCAGTATGACATAGACCTTCTTATTGCCGGAAACCGTCTTCGTGCCATAACCATACGAATTGGGATATTGAGATGGCAGAAACGTATTCAGATTGAAGATATATAGAGAAACAGATAAAGATTCTTGATTTGATTACGGTCGGGTAACGTACTTTTTCAATAGTTCAATTCCCTATTAATTAAATCCGCAATATGCGCGAGCCAAAGTACGTACAAATTTTAGGAATATGTAAAACGTTGGTCAATCGAAATTATGAAGACAATACAAAGTACTACTTGACCAAAATAAGATAGTGCTCAACGTAGTGTACGAATTTTATTTTTTAGTTTGTGAATTGATGAGTTAGTAAGTGTATGAGTTGGCGTGTGAATTAATTTTCTCTTGTTGCTCGTCTTCTTGTTAACTAAAACCCCTGTCTAACGCAGATGAAACTTAAAATAATACATACTATAGAGATTGCACTCCTTTGCCTGGGAATGCAGACGGCTTGTTCTGACGAGACGTTGCGTAAAGAGCCGCGTCACACGGGGATAGAACATGTTTTTAATGCCGCAGGAGAGGCTTATATGCAATTCCGTCTGCAAGTACCTATGGGGAATTTTACCCGTGGCGTTTCTCCGCAGAATGGAACTTCGGCAGAGTATGCAGTAGATCTTTCACATTCCTATTTGATATTGTTTTCAGGTGTTGATGAGAACAATGCCGTTGCACGTTCTGTTTACAAGCTCGACAGTTCGTTTATTAAAGAAGATGGTCAAAACGTTACTGCAAGTTCTTCGTTCGTGACTCAAATCGTGCGTAACAACATTGGTGACAACGATAAACTTTATGCCTTCGTTATATTAAACGCCTCAGAGTCCCTTTTTAATTTTACAGCCGGGGCGAATGCTGCTGATAATATGTTGCGTTGTGATTCAGTGATTATTGTTGGAAAAACCGATATAGGGAGAAACGATAATATCCGGTTTTCTGACTTTCTTGCGTTAAAGGCGGGTTTTAACTCCGGAGTAAGGATGTTGCCACGGCTTATTCCCGGGAGCAACGATAAGTCCACGCATCCTTTTGCCGATTTTAACGGAGTGAATTACCTGCTTATGACAAATGCAGTTCTTTCTACCGCAAAAGGTGGAACATTGTTATCTGCACCAAATGTTTCGACTCAGATTCTTGCTCCTGTCGCTATAGACCGCCTTTATGGTTTTGCGAAAGACGCAATAAATCATGAGCCTGCTGCAACTATCTATGTAGAACGTGCTGTAGCGAAGGTAAATGTAGTTAAGACGGGCAGTGCTGCCATTGGCAAGGATGATAATGGTGAATTATTTACCTACGATATAACAGGATGGACCTTACTTAATGTTGCAAGTAGTTCATATATTACAAAGAATATAAACCTTGTAGGTTCTCAACAGGGACTGTTTGCCAACTATGCCGGTTATAAATCTTCCGGTTCATCAAATAACTATCGTTTCCTTGGTACAGTCTCGTTGTCAACTACTGCAGCTGAGACTCCATTTTATCTAATCAATTGGGCCGTGTCTCCTTATTATAACGTCGTATATAACTCTAACAATTATCTTAATGCAACCGTCCCCGATCGTGCTATGTGGCACAATTCACTTAATGAAGTGGACTATCCCATGGAGAACACCACAGATGTGGATCATATGCGTCAACAGAGTACTACTGCTGTCGAACTGGAAGTGACTATTGGTTCGACGAAGAATGGACAGGAAATTACGAACTATGGCGTAATTACTTCCAGTGAATTGCCAGATGAGGTTTTTACCGTGCAAGGCTTGAATAATCTTGTAACGCATAAACTAATAGCAGACCAAAATCTTAAACTGCTCGCTGATTTGTTTGCCATAGACTCCATTTATCAGTATCCAAAAGGTTATTCTGTTACAGAAGCACAGCTGACAGCATGGCGTATTAATTGGTTAATCCTGTTCAGAAAACTGCTTAATCAGCCGACTGCACAGCAATTTTATGCTGCCGGTGGCGACATGTTCAACGCCTCGTTTACAGCAGATGATAAGACAGTGTATTTTTCTGATCTTTACGATATGAATGGTGACACTCCATTGCTAACACCGAAGGAGAATCCCGCAGGAACAGCCGTTGGCGATTTTGGCACTGCTTTCGTCGCGTCGGCATCTCATTTCAAGAGTGATGCAGATCTTAACTCTGTTACTGGGTTAGAAGGACTCATTCGTGTTAAAGAAGATTTACCAGTGTCATGGGTTAATAATACTAACGGAACTGGTTTAACGCATAATGAAGTAGCATGTGTATTGCACGATTTTCTTGTTTCTGCGCTTGCTTGGTTAGCGGACAATTATACTTCGCGCTTCGGTTTTTATCGTGGAGGAAAGATGTACTACGTTGTGCCTATACGTCATTTCGATGATAGCGAGACACCGTGGCATGAGAACGAGACACCAAAGCCTTCTATGGTGGTTTATCCTAAGACTAATGCCGACGCTCAAGGTGCAACTGTTGTTACACAGGGGCAGAACTACCTTGGACGCTACGGATTAGTGCGTAATAATTGGTATGAGTTGAATATTACAGGTATTGATAAGCCCGGTGCTACGGAACCGTTGCCTTTTGATTCCGACAGAGAGAATGATTCTATGTTGAGTTACCTGCGTTTCTACATTGAGATTCTGCCTTGGCGTGTAAAGAGTAATCAGGTTATAGATTTTACACAGATAAATGCTAACTAAATTGCCAATAATAATGAATGTAAATACGACACAAATAGACTGCTGTGTAGAGGCTTTCAGCCGAAGGATACGGCCTGTGTTTTTTTTGCTCATAGTTGTTTTTCAGGTAGCCTGTTCCGACATTAAAAACGAATTAGAGCCGAAGCCAGAGCCACAGCCGGTGCCAATAGGGCGTACATATATTCGCTTTCGCATTTCTCTGGCGAAACCTAATGCTTTGTTTACTCGTGCGGAAGAAATAGGAGAGTCCATTGGGTCGGATAACGAGAACACAATACGTTCGTTCTATGTATTTATCTTTGACCAGAACTTTAAATACATAACAGATATCGACCTTACAGGTAAAGTAGAGAATAATACAGAGTATCTTTATTCTTCCGACAACTTGGTGTTGAAGTCAGGTTCACAGTATATGGTGGCTTTGGCTAATCTCACTCCGGAGCAATATGACAAGTTAAAAGCGATGGTGGAGAACTTTGATAGTCTTCCTGCCGAGGAAAAGAATTATTATAAGTATATGAGAATGACTATAGGCTCTGGTCCTTCCATGATAGGTATGTCACGTTTTAATGATGTAATTAATTATTTTGCTCGCAATTCTGATGGACGTCAACAGAAACTTGAGTCTGATTCCGACGGATGTATACAAATGCAGGCTGTAGGTACGAGCGATAGTAATTCTTCGTCGTTTGACCTTAGCGTTGTTTATTCAAAAGACAATCCTCTCGATGTTAATTTCGAGTTAACCCGTAGTGTAGCGAAAGTTCACCTGCTTTATACGGATACTGAGACGAGCGGAGGAGTAGATTTTATAAAAACTTACCAAAAAGCTGACGAGACTAACGTTACTAACATAAATGGCGGTATTGGATTTATTCGCGCTGATTCCATATTTTATACGGTAAATAGTATGAATCGTGAAATATATCTAATATCCAAGGAGGCAGATCAAGACAAGTATCCAAAATTGTGGTATGAAGACCCTAATATGGATCTTGCGGAAGTGATGCAAAAGATAGATTCTAAAACTTATCGCTACGACCAAAGCAAACTTGATGAACACTTTGTTTATATACCGCCGCAGGATTATGGAAAACTGACCGACGCTCAGTTTTACAGCCACTTCGAAAGGGCGGAGAAATTGGATAATGCCAAACTTTATCGCACAAACCATCGTCAAGGTAGTGGTTATGTGAAGGGGGTTTACACTCTTCCTAATGTTTACGGCAAACCAACGGTTGACCAGACCGACGCAAACAACTTGCTGGTTAACAATCTTGTCAGTCCTGTACGTTCCATTACGCACTTGCAGGTGGCATGCCGTCTCATGCCGCGCGAACTCTATGTGGATCGTGAAACTTGGAATTATGTGAAGGATCCTCAAAATACCTATCTTACAGACGAAGAACGTGGCTTTATGGAATCACTTTTCCATCAGTCTACGACTGGCGACGGCAGCTATTTCCATGAAGATGTTTTTATGTCCGATCGCGGGGTGCGTTTAGCAGAAGGTAGTTCCAAAGCAAATTTTGAACTCGACTGCGTGCACATAGATTTCGGCCGCCGTTTCAAGGTAGCAGGAGAAACTACAGTAGAGGAGAACAAGACTGATAACGAGCTTGGCTTATACAATAAGATAGAGCGATTCCTCTCGCTCTGTCTCAAGGTACAGAACGAATACCGTGATACCGGTACAGCCTGGCAAGCAAATAGTTTTACACCTGGTTCTTATTGGACAGTGCCTCTACCATATACAAACGAGACAGGTAAGCAGGAAACAAAGTATTATTTTATTACAGAACGTTTGGCACGTCGTCCAGGTTCACTTGCCGGAGTGCGTAACCGGATTGTAACTCACGTAGGCGGGTGGTGTTATTTTTTTTCCTATATAGAAGATTATAACGTTAAGAAGAAAGAAGACATCGTTTACGTGAGCCCTAGCCAAGGCTATGTTAATGCTCAGTTATTGCGCAACACATATTATCTGCCACAATTGCGTCGAATCACTGTTCCAGGAAACGGTGATGATGGCGGCACATATATCGAAGTCAATACCGTAAGCATAGGCTGGGGTAATGGCGGTGAAGGTAAAACTTTTTTAGATTGACAAGAAATGAAAATAAACTTATATTTGGCATATAGGCGTTTTTGTTTATTGCTATCGATAGTTACGGGGGGGACATGTTTACTCTCCTCGTGTACTGTCACGGAAGATGACCCTAATGTGCGACCAGATGATATTAATAATGAAATTCGTATGAATTTTGTAGTGAGTCGTGCCGGTTTGCAACAGATTGACGGTGTGCGCATGACTCCGAACATATTACTTATGACACAACAGCAGGCTGTTGCGTTCAATGAACCACCTAATGACTATTTAAGTGCGTATAACGCTTATACTCACCTTGTAGAAATATTGGGTAAAATCAATGACTATAATAAGATGACTTATAATACTGGTGTGGAGTATGCTTCTAACGGTGATACGTATTTTGCTCGAGGTTATGCACCTGCAGTTGTACTAGCTCCTGCGGAAACAGTTTATGGTGCTTTCGATTATCGTGAACTGACACTAAGCGATGAAGCTATACAAGGTACTCTACCTTTGGGAAGAATGGACTTTCTTTCCCTTGACGCGGATCCTGCTTACCAAGGACGTATGGATGATAAGTTTGGCCAAGAGAAGAATCGGCTATATTTTCGTCATCTAACGGCACAGATACTCTTCGTGGCGCAGAGAGACCAATCTATGGTAGATATGCAGTATGTGCGTGATGTTGTGCTGAGTAATATACGGGTGTGCTACTACGGAGGTAATGCAGACTTTCCGACAGCCGACGATGTAGGTTGGCTTCCTTTCAGCATACCTCAGAAACTAAGTTGGAGACCCGGCCAAGCAATGGCACAGAATGGAACTTCCTCTATATACGGTTATAAGGTGACTGCTATGGAAGATCTTCCGGATACCTTCTCTATCCGTACGATAGGACATACTCAGCTCACGGTAGGGCGCGACGTAGCGGTGGATTCCATATTTGTAAACGTACGTACTAAGCGAGATACTCCGGAAATGATTGAAAATGTACCAGCCACAAAGGGCGTTTTTCTGAAGATGGATGTGAGCGCCCAACTTTCACATCTCGATACTTTTCCTATGGATCCGAGTCGAGCTGACCAGGAAAATGGACTTACTCACACAATGACGTGGAAGAATGTTATTATTCCAGTATATGTGGCCGGGACGACGATTCTAGTTAAGTCAATCGAAACTGGCAAGCGTTACAAGATTACAGTTGTTTTCGGACGTCACAATCTTTATCTTGACGCTGTTCTTATGGACTGGAAAGACGGTGGCTTACATGATTACGTTTTTCGCCCTGCGCATGATAATGAGAGAAATACCTAAAATCTTTTTTAGACTTTTAATTTATGAATATTATTCCTTGTTGCCTTTAGAAGGTGGGATTATTTGAGGAATGTTAGGAAAATCTTTAATGTATGAAACATTTAATCAACATAAAACTTTTTATATTAGGAATGATGTTGACTTTCGGGTGTTCTGATCTATCTCATGATGATGGAATAGATGATGTACGCTATGATTATCGTGTGGGTGAATTAATCGCTATGCGTGCCGGAGAAAATGCAGGTTCATCCGATTTTCCCACAGGTTCACTATATCGTTTATTTGCATTCACACAGAAATATGATAATGCGACGCCGAATCCATATATTCCTGCTACAACTCTACGTTTTGACCAGCTTGTTTCGGAACAGGAGACGGGAGAGGACGGACACAAATATATCAAGATAGCAAATGCCAACAACGATCTTAGTTTCAAACCTTCTACGGATAGAGAGAAAGCGGAAGATCCTTTTGCCAAACGTACTATAGATTTTTATGGCTTTACCTACGACGGTGAAAATTATTATCCCGCAAAGGACGCGAAAGAGAATTTTGTGCCTTTGAAACGCGAAAACGGTGCCTCTTATGATGGAGACGATCCAGGAAGCTATTATTACGAAACACCAGACTTGAGTGTGAAAAATAATAACGGTTTTCCAAAAGACAGCTTGAGCGACCTTATGTGGGGACGTCTGCTCAATCAGAATGTTCTGACGGCTTTACCTCATAGTCACATTCCTTTTAGCCACTGTTTTTCACAGCTGACATTTGAAGTAATGCAACAGGAAGGCAACGAGACAGGTATAGGACGTTATGACATCAGTATTGCCGATATTAGCCTGATTAATGTCTATCGTCAAGGACGTGTTAATCTTAATACAGGTAAACTTACCGTTACTGGCGATCCGTGTAGTATTAGAATAAATCCCAGTTCACCACAACTTTTGTCAGAAAGAATACCAGTGAATTCGTCGCGTTTCTCAACGTTGCTGGTATTTCCTACACATGGTGATTCTTACGATTTATCGGATGGCATTAGTGCTCCTGGTGGTAATAAAACTTATGCTCTTCAAGCTCAAGTAACGCTGAAAGGTGACTCGTATGTGCTAAATCGTTTTGCCAATAAGGCGTATGGCGCTATTGACAAAGTAGAACCTGTTGACGGTGAAGATGGAGTTTCTACTCTCGTATTACCATCATTTGAATTACCGCGTACCGTACAGAGTAGAGAAGGACTAAATGAAGATAAGCTTTATTTAAAGGCAGGTTACAGTTATACAGTACGTATATCTTTCTTGGAGGACGGTGTGTTCATTGTAACGCAGATTCCGCAGAAAGTACGTTGGATTCATGGTGAAGGAGATGAAAACGGCATAGGTGATGGGTCCGACGGTGTATTCGATTATCAGTTGCTGGCTACAGGCAATCCTGTATATTTTGGCGGTTCTGTATGGATGGACCGCAATTTGGGGGCGGAAGAATGGAATGCTTCTGACCCCGATACTGATCCCGATCGTTTGCAGGGTTATTACTACCAGCCGGGACGGAATATCCCTTATTGGCCGTTCTATAGACCTTATTATAATTCAACAAAGCCATTACCAATATGGCATGAACGATGGAATGTACCATTGGTGAATAGTGAAGGTACCGGTTTTATGGATAGTCAAATGCCGTTGTTTCCCATATTACCTGATTACATGGTTCGAACGGCTCGTACCAAGTGGTATAAATTATATGAAGAAAGGAAAGGTTATTGGCAATGGGCTGAGAATTCTATGCTGGCGTCGGACTATGTACACGCAGCCAACGATATTGTGGAAAAAGAAGAGTATGAACGATGGACTAATGGCGGAGCCGATAGCAAAACTTATATGCGTGCAGCCATGTATCCTCGTAAAAAATGGGAAAATGGAGCTTCGGAACAGCCGGTGCCACCAGGTTGGCGTATTCCTACGATGAATGAATTTCTACAAATTTATCCTTCGTGTTCTGCTGCTGGTAATTATGCTTTTATTACCGGACCTACAAATACGGTTAGCTTACAATGGGATGATAGAGGAAATATGCCAGACTCAATCCTGCGTGTTTGTGTTCCCTATTACAGATCAGGTATGCCGGCTCCGGCAGATACTAAAAAGGATACTCAAGGTATGAGTTATAGGCCTGGTTATGAAGTCTGGGAACAGTTTCACAGAGACTATGAGGAAAGTGGAAACTTTCCGTCAGACCTTACATGGAGTTCACCGCGAACGGATTATAACAATGGCATATGTCCTGCTTATGACCCGTTGCCGGGGCAAGTTTCAGTGTATTTGATAGTGCGAAAACATGACGCTATAGGGTCCTGTATAGAGGCAGAAGAAGTGAGGCGGAAGATAGGAACTAATGCTGCTAAAAACTTGGATTTGTATAGAAGGTCGTCATGGGGTACGGTATATGCTATAAAGGCTTTGCATACCCCGGAGGCTTATGCAATGCGATGGCGAATAGAAGTGAGCCCGAATGTACAAACATTGCTTAATGGAAAGTTGGCACCTGTTTTTTATTTACGTATCGACCGCTATAAACTTGAGGACCCTGTGAATGCAGAATTAGATGCCATGAATTACGAAAATCTTGTGAATTGGGACAATCCTTCGGCAACGATGTTTCTGCCAAATACAGGAATGGCAAACTTGAAGAGTAGTGGTAATGGAGCCGGCTTGTATTATTATGGAATTGAATCAATGTATTTGACATCTACAATGAGTGATGCAGGTTATTATTGCGTGTGGTTGAAAGGACCTTGGGCAAATGCTCCGTTAAACAATGTTCGTATTGGACTTTCTCCTCTTCGACCATTTAAAGCAGGTGATGTTAATTCTATAAATAATTTTACCGGTCAACTCCGTCTCATAAAGCGGTGATTTACTATTGATAATAAATGAATCATATCATTTTGCATGTTTTAGGATAACATAAAAACTTGAGAACTAATATGAACAATATATTGACAACCTGCCTCGGAAGCCTGTTACTCGTATTATCAGGAGCTTGTACTTCCGACAATGTAGTGTCGCAACTTGGCAGTGAACGGCACCGTATAGAAATTGTTCTTTCGGGCAATTCAACTACAGCACGTGTTGCCAGTAGAAACACGCGCACTCTTGTTTCCGGAAATCCGGCATTGGTGCATCCGGAACTATCTAATCCGCGTAGTGTAGCAGACATTCTTAACCCTTATCTCGATAATATGGTTATAGGCAGTACCGTTCGCCTGCTTGTATGGCCTGCGGTAAAGAATTCAAATGACAACAAATGGCAACGCAAAGAAGGAGTCTTACCTCTTAATCGTACATTTGTGGTGAGCGGTGATGTTGACACACATTTATACTATTTACGTCCTTGCCTGGTTAATTCCGACGGCAGTTTTAAGAGCTATGGAGGTTCACCTCTTATTCTTGAGAACGGTGATTGGATTATCTATGCGTCATCGCCTGCCCTCCCGTTGGACGACAACGCCGGGCTAAAGCTCGATAACGGACAGGAATACATGAGTAGCGACTGGCGCTACACGGAGACTTATCCTACGTATTTCCATTTGGAGCCAACAGATGACGATGTTATCCAGATGACACTAAACCCTATAATACATCAGAATGCACGCCTCATACTTTCTCTCTATTCTGAGAACGAGTTTATAAGTTCGGTCGATTTGCTCAATGCCGGTATTCATGTCAACGGACTTCAACGTCCGGTTTATTATACTGCGGCAAACGGTGCCCAATATAGTATGAACTATGCTGATACGTTGAAAACGCTTTGGGGCAAGAAAAACGAGAAACTTGTTCTTCTTAATAAGTATATCGCTCCGGTCAAGGTGCGTTACAAAGCTCAGGACGGGAGCGATAGTATAGTTACTTATCGAGCCTTCAATGTCATGGCGGATATTCTGCCAACCGAAGCTACTTCGCAACCGCTTAATATATTATTTAGTGGCGTTGTTAACGGAGTTCCCGCTAATTTCTCCTATAACTTAAATGAGAAAGTTTTTAGACCAGGTTATTACTACCATTACCTGGGCAAAATTGATATCAAGGAAGGTGTAGTAGTCTTAGACTGGGGGTCCAATAACTGGGAAGCGGATGTTGACTTGAATTATAATGAAAGCCAATACAAAACAACAGGCAATCGATAATTTGATAAAAGTTATAATGATTAGTGTTATGAAAAACTTGTTTATTCTGTTGCTTGCATTACTTACGTTCACAACTTGTGACGATTCCGACCGAGACGATACCTGGTTGCAAAAAAAGAAAGGCGGCAGGTTGGTTGAAATACCCGTTTATATAGGATTGCGTCCTATGGTGAACGCAATCACTACTCGTGCTGAAAATCCACTTGACCCGGCTACGGAAAATTATATGAATTCGCTGCGTTTTTTCGAGTTCGATCAAGAAGGGTTTCACAATCGCAACGAAGACTATCACGAAATACTGTTCAGCCAGGGGCACACTTCTTATCCTAATATTTCTATTCACGACATTAAGTTTCATGAACTTTCACGCACTATCGTTTGTGTGGCAAACATTACGCCGCGTAACGTGGAGGATTTATATAATACCTATTCCGGTACTGGTACAGACAAGGAAGAGGGGCATATCACTCTCGATGACTTCAAAAAATGGATGATAGATGTGGAGTATCAGCAATATGACGCCGAAAATCCGAACGAGAAAGCCTTCTTTTCCAGCGTCTACGAAGGACTTCCTGTTTCCATGCCGATGTCTGCTGTGTTTGAGGGTAATCCGATGGATTTTCAGAATAAAGGCATTACTTTCTATATGGGGCGTTTGCTTACGATGTTGCACTTTACCTTGTATTTCAAGTCTGAAATCGATAAACCTTTCGGAGCCGAGTTTAACAATGTTGCGACACAAACTCATCTTTTCCCAGGTGAACGGGTGGAAGTGGACCCTAACTGGACACCACGTTTCCAGATTGTTGATATTCTGCCCCGTCCGCAAGGCGCATATTGGGGGCCTCGCGAAAGTTATAAAGTAGGGGAATCGGTGCAACGTTATCTTTATATACCTGCTACGGCGGCTACAGATTGGAAGACCGCTGTTTTTGCTGATATATTCTATGGCAAGGCTTGTGAACAACGTTTCGGCAATCCTCTTGCCGATCCGCCAATACAGCCCGTTCCGCGCGACCAATATGTCATTCCTAACGCTCGTGTCTTTTTGACGGCAAACCGTTTGAATACACCGGGTATTTCAAACCCCTATCAGCTCGACGCGAATACCATTTATCGCATTCGTCTGAACTTGACCCTGACAAACGATTCTTCTAAACTGGACAGCTATGATACGCCCCCTATAATTTTTGATGGCGAGACAACCCGTGCCGCCCTTCCTACTCGTGCTTTGTCCCTCGATTCTCCCGACGCAGTACTTTCCGACGGCACGCTAATTTATAATGTGACGGTTCTGGATAAATGAAAATGATACTGTTTCAAAAAGTGTGCAGGGTTATACTGACGGGTTTTTAACTATTGTGAACGGGAATGCAGGGGCGTAAAAGAGGAGTTAAAGTAGGGGGTAGGAGCAAATAAAAATTAGGTCGGACATATTTTAAAATACAAGGCACATATTTCGAAATATGTCAGACATATTTTCGAGTGTCCGAAAAACGCTTGCATAGAGACCTTTGCGCGTTGGCATTCCCTCGCACATGGTTTTAACATTCCGCTCCCTGCTGCTTGCCGTAATGTCAATTATATGTGCGAGGCATTCCACGCCTAATCAAACTGGTCATTCATGCTTTCTGAGCTTTTTAGTAAGATAAATTCGTTTTCAGCTTGAAGTTGGTAACTTTTCGGCCGGGTAATATTACCCGTAACGGATATATAAGGTATTACAGAAATTATGGATGTTAAGCGATTGCTTAATTGTTTTTCTGTTTGACGTCATTAATGGCTTTTGCCAAAGCTTCAATATATCCTCGGCCATATTTTATGTCAGGTTCCATGTAATTGCCTTCGCCCCATTCATTCCATGATTTTAAGAATACCAGCTGGTTCTTTTTTCTCTTCACAATTTCTAATACTTTCTTTGCGTGGATATAGAAATATTCGGGTTTGGGATTTTCCAAAACGAGGGCGTATCGTTTACTGCGCGGCGAATGGTCCCAGTTCGGAATGAGGCATGGAATGTAATCTTCTCTAATATCTTCGGTTTCGTTTGTAAAGTAAGGTATGCAGTCTTTGTATGGTATGGCCACCCTTATGTGTTTCAATTTGGATTTAAGTCGGATTATGATTTTATCTATAATGGGTCTTTGGGAGTAGCCGTAAGCGCTTCTTTCGCACGTGAAAATATGTATACCTTTTTCTTCGCATATTTTTTGGGAAGCACCTATCAGGTTTATTTGTCCAATGAAATAAATACCGTCAAAACCGGCTTTCTTTGCCAGTTTATCCCAGCATGGTACGAAATCGCCGGGAAGAAGGTCAGGACGGTAGATAAGGAAAACCGGTTTGTTGCCGATTTTTACATATCGCTTGTCTTTGAAAGCCTTTAGAGCATATTCGAAGTGCTCGCGATAGTCTTTCTCGCCTCCGTATGTCTGCTCTATCAATATTCTGTCGCCGGAACTGTCTTTGTTCCACTGCTTCGCTTTCCACGAGTCGTTAGCCCAGCCGAAGCAGAAAGGGAAATCCGGTTTGCCCGTGGCAATAACATCGTCGATTATTTCGTTGAGTAGCTGCCGCTTGTTGCCGAACCAATAGTGCCAGTAACAGAATCCTGTTACCCCGGCTTGTTTGGCCAGTTCAACCTGCTGCTGCCTAACTTCGGGCAGACGCAGGTCATAATATCCTAATTCCGTGGGAACCTTGGGCTGGTAGTGTCCCCTGAAAAGCGGCTTTGCCTTTCCTACGTTTGTCCATTCTGTGAATCCCTTTCCCCACCATTCGTCGTTTTGGGGAAAAGGGTGGTATTGTGGAAGATAATATGCTAAAATTATTGGATCGAAACTGTTCATCATATAATTTTTTATGTGCACAAAGTTACAGACTTTCTCTTATAAATTTGTGCTTTTGCATAAGGCATGCAATCTTTTGAGTTGACAAGGATATATTATTGGAAATGCTAAATGTATTTTTATCGTTGCTCTTGTGCTACTTTCGGGACGTATAGAGGACTTTAATGGTTTGTGTGATTGTTCTGTGATTGTAAGCTCTGTCGACTTTTTCTATTATTTTGTCTATGTCTTTGGTCGTAATGTTATTTATCATTGTCGTTAGTTCTTTTCCGTTCAAACCATTGGCCGTGAATGCCCCTTCAAACTTATAGCTATATGCTAATCCAAACAGGGGAACACCGCTGTATATGGCAGCAAAGTTGGCGTGCATACGTGTACCGATGAAGAATGACATTTTGCTTATTAAATATTTGACTTGGGGGGATGTTAAGTCTTTATCCACTAATATTATGTTGCTTTTATTGGAAAGGCGTTCGTATGCAGCTCTGCAAGCTATTATGTCATCATTATTTATTTCAGGTTTTTTGTAATTGTACGAATGAGGAATGAGATAAATGGCATGGCCTTTACTCTGAAAGTGAGTTATCATACGGTTAGTCAATTCGGGATAAACACTAAATTGTCCTGCCAGTTCGCGAAAACTATTACTGTATGCCAATCCGCTGATATTTATTCCAATTGAGTTGGGCATTACATCGATGTCCCATGCTTCAGGTTGCATATAAGCAGAGAGATCTTTTGTTATTTCATAGTTTATTCCCATTTTTTTTAATTCCGGCACAAATTTGTCATCACGTAAGTATACGGATTTTGAATGTCGTAGTATATAACGTGCTTCATTATAGTTGCTTTTTAATTTAAAGGGACCCAGTGTCTGTGGAAGTTGTATTATAGGAATGTTCATTTTGATTGCAATCAATGTTTCGGGCAATCGTGAATGAAAAGTTTTGGTGCCGTAGATGTCAGAAAACCCGTCTCCGCCGTTGATAGCCGCCAGATATTCCACATTTTTCAATATCCTGCCGACTTTGGTCCATGGCAGACGGATTCCGAATTTACAAAGCAGCCACCATTCTGCAAAGAACACACCTATTATAGTTTGACACCATTCAGCGCCGTTGACTTTGTAAGTTAGTTCTTTTTGTTTTCTGTTATTTGGCTTCAAAAAGTTTCTGTACAGTCGTATGTTTAATAAGTTGTCACCGGCTTTTAATATTCCTTTTTGTTGAAGAAATGATATGGCCCCATATCCGAGGGCTGCGGTACCCCGATTGTTGTCTCTCAAGTCAAACCCGGAAATTATGACATACTTATTTATTTTTTTACTTTTTCCCATTTATCAGTTTCAGGATTATAGCGTTTTACAATACGTGCAGGGTTTCCGGCAACAATGGAGTATGGAGGTACGTCTTTCGTAACAACGCTTCGCGCAGCAACTATACAATGTTTACCGATATGGACACCGCTTAAAATTTCACAGCTAAATCCGAGCCAGCAATCGTCTTCGATAATGACAGGCCCTTTGCACAGCAATTTTTGAGGTGTTATTGGCTGCGAAGTATCTTCATAGCCATGCGAATGGTCTGTAATATGCACATGCCCGGCAAAAAGTACATGCTTTCCTATTTCCACTTTGTTTATAGCTGCTATGCTACAATTCTTTCCTACCCATGTATCATCGCCAATCAGTATTCGGGGATTATATGGAATTCCGGCATATTCAGTGACAGGCCCTAAGTATGTACCTTTTCCTATTCCAACGTTGTTTCCTACAGATATGCAATGGGGATTGTTCAATTCAATTTTTCCGGTTACAAAGAACCGTCTTCCGGCCTTTTCTAACATGCTACCGTATAATTTTGACCGAAAATGATTTACAAACCTGTTAATGAACTTTTCTATAATCAAGGGGAAATAATGTTTTTTAAACAACATGCTTGACATTCGGATTAATTTAGTATGTATGTGCATGTTTGACAGCGATTTTGTTGCCCATTTATGATATATGTGATTGGAAATTAGTAATCGTATAAAGTCAAAGTGTTTCTTCCTATTGCTGAAATTATAAGTTTTTTTGACGTTCGGATATTGTGCAACGGCGTATTCGTTATAGTTTGAAGGCTCAAGTGTTACCTTTCCGTTTTCACTTAAATCATTTATAAGTTTTTTCCCGGATAATGAATTCACGATAACAAGTGTATGGCCTATATTGTCCAACTTCTTGTATGCTTCAAGCCACGGGTCGGCTAATGAAACGTCAGCTTTCCAGCTGGTATCACGTTTGCAGTATAGGCATTTAATTGGCCGGAATAGGAGAGATTGATGAATTGAAGCCCAAGGCTCTGTATAATTATGTTTGAATATCTTATCCCCGTTTGTAGTTTGGATCTGTATTCCACTTGGCCAACCGTTTCCACGGTATTGCATATTTGCAATATCTTTTTTATCTAAGCCGATGAAACGATAATAACACCAAGTTCCTTCAATTGTAGTTTGTCCTGAACAGGAAAATGATATAATGAAACTCTTTATTTTATGTTTATCGAGGAATTGCTGGATGACAGAAACCTGGCAAGGGGGGCATGACACGACCATGCCGTTTCTTATTTCATTGATATTGGCTTTAATGAATCCATATATGTCAATGTCTTGATATATAGATCCGCAAATATTGACTTCCGAATGCGAATGAATCATTTTAGGAACATACATACACTTTTCCTTGTCAAAAACAAAGGTCATACTTGTTCCATAGTCTTTTTGCAGAAGATATTTTACAATAGCAGTGCCAATTCCTCCGGAAGAAGCCTTGAATCTATCTTCTTTATTGTTTGAATGGCACATGTAAAATTCGCTTTGTTTCAAGAAAACATTCATTACTTACCTATTTATCATTTTGCGTTTTATAATATTTACTGCCATACTTCGCTCTTTATCACTAAGCCCGAATATGTATATCGACAAACTGGTCAATATAATACATAATATCGTTTCGCCCATGAAAGAATAGAATGTAGTATCGTTCACAAGATAGTATAGAAGCGCGATGACAGCAACTGTAGGCGTTGCCGATTGTATAATAGGCAGCAAGGCTCTTGATAGGAATTGGGAGGTTGAGAATCCCTGTATCATATCTTTTAGCAACCAAAGTCTTGCAGCGAAGCACATCAATGAAGAAACGATGATGGCTACATAACCATATTCGGCGGGTAATCCCAGCTTGAAAAATGTGTATGACAAAGGAAAAGCCATAATACTTAACCCGCCTACTATTATTTGATACTTTTTAATGCGGCCTGTTGCCAACATCGCGGAGTATAGGCATTGTGAAAGGCACTGGCATAGAGAGTACAAAAAAGCCAACCGCACAAAAGTCGGTACAAAGTCAGGGACCTCTACCAACCAGACGGAAAGTATGTATTCAATGTTCAAGAATACAGGTACACATATAATTCCGAAAAGGAAGAAACAATATTTAGAGCCATATATAATCAACTTGTTTAGCGAATCGTAATTTCCAGCTGCATAAGCTTTTGTTATCTGAGGTGTCAAAGCCATTGTAAAATTCTGTACGAATGTGTTAATTGTCGCATCTACCTGGGAGGCAATTCCACGGGCTGCATTCAGAGCCACTCCAAAGAATAGGTTGGTAAGCACATTGATTGCCTGATTGTTCATGACTGCTGCTGTCTGGCCGATGAAGTTCCAACCACTGAAAGACAATATTTCACGAAAGGTTTCCTTGTTCACGAACAAGGAAAAGCGGCAATCTCTGAATTTGGAAATACAGTACCCGCTATAAATAAAACGCATACATATCGCTACAATTAACATAAGGACTGCATAAACGATTAATGCGTCGAACGCCATTATTGACAATGTGAATGCCACTACCAGTTTCAGCGTGGCCTCCAGGATACCTATATAAGCAAAAGCCGACATCTTTTCATAGGCTATTATGGCTGCATTATATGGTATACTGATAATATTTACGCAAAAAGTTAATATAGAACACTGGAGTACCCAATTAGCGGCTTCCATACGTTCGGAACTTATGTTCATCATGTTGTTAAGGAACCATACCCCTAAGCTTTCGAGTATAATGAAAATCATAATTGAGAGTATTATGTGAATACTCAGGGTAGTGGAAAAAACTTTTTTTATGTTAGGCCGTGGCTTGCCTAATTCATATGCCATGAATCTTTGGCTTGCGGCGGTCATAGTCCCGCTAATGGCAGTAAACATAGTCACAAATCCTCCGACAACATTATAGATACCGTAATCATCAACGCCTAATGCTTCTAATACAACGCGGCTTGTATATAATGATACAGCCATGATGACAATGGTGCGAAAATATAGAAACAGTGTGTTTTTTGCAATGGTTTTCTTATTTGTAGTTATGTCTGGCATGTGCTGTGTTGTTTGAGCCACTGATTGCGTAGATGATGACCTTAATTATTAGGCTTATTCTGAGGATGTAATGAATTGCTCTTATTTGTTAGTCATTAATAATGGTTTCATGTCAATGTTATGGTGTTCTTTCAATACTGCCTTATGGGGAAGAGGGCTACGCGAAGGGTTGTGCAGCCGTAGGGAATGAGTTCTATGTTTTCTTCTGCTCCGAGGTCGTTGCCCTGTTGGGTGAAGTACGCAATCGGGCCGGCTGAGCCGCGAACCAGAGTCCAGTTGTTCAGGCGGCGGGCTTTGAGTGTGAGGCTTACCGGGGCCTGTTCGGTGTTCCAGGGGTATTTGCTGTTGTCCCAGTCTTTGGCCGTTACTGTTATGTGCTCTTTTGCCCATGCGGCGTTGAGGATGTTCCCGGGCATGGCGTAGTTCCACGGCGTGGCGGATGTCACTTCGTAATACCATGTGCCGTATGTTGCATGTTGTTCGGGCTTTATTTCTTTCTTGTCCCAGTTCTCTTCTATTTTCAGGGCATAGAGCAAGGGCCCGCGCTCCACGCACGCCCCGCCGTCGTACCACTGGCTTGCTGTTACTTCCATAGGGAATGTTACGGACAAGATGTCTCCGTCTTTCCATGTTCTTATGATACGTGCTATTTCCCCGCCCGCAGCGTCGGATACGATGTCTTTTCCGTTGAGTTTTATAATTGGTGACTTGCACCAGCCTGGTATGCGGAAATGGAATGGGAAAAAGGCTTTTTTTTGCTTCTTGTCGTCGAATTTAAAGGTAAACTCTATGTCCTCTCTGAACGGATAGCCTGTTTTCTCAGTAATGGTTACGGGAATGCTGTCGGCTACGAGCGCATTCACGGTAGAAGGTGCGTATACGAGTGCCGCGATACCCTGTCCTGCCGTGGCGTACCACAGGTTTTGCACCAACTTGGGCCAGCCTTGGTGCAGGTTGGATGTGCAGCAGGGATAGCCTGTAAGCGTACCGAACAGGATGTCGGTGTCATCGTGTGGAGTGGAAAACTCACGCCACTCGCGGGTGATGTTTACCTGGTTGAATTGCTGGTAATACTGCCGCGCCGAGAAATCGTCGGTTATCTGCGTGGGTAGAGCGTTGTATGCCACGCGTTCCAGGTAGTCTCCCCATTTAGAGTCGCCTGTTATTTCGAGTATGCTTTCGAGCGAGAACATCATTTCCACGGCAGTGCACAGTTCCGAGCCTGCTACGGGCGAACCGAAGCGCAGCAGTTCGTCGCCGCCCCAAAGCCCGGTGGGCAGTCCTATGGTGTGTCGCATTTGCTTCACGCCCTTGTCGAGAGCTTTGAGGTGTTCGGGGTTTTTGCTTTGCTGGTAATATATGGCCGGTTCCTTGAAGCCTTGTCCGAGGTTTACGCAGTGGAGGCTGAGTGGGCGGTTGAGCCATCCGATTTCCGTAAATACGCCTGTCCAGTTGAAAGTCTGGCGGTGTATCAGCTCTGCCAGGTCGAGCAGGAACTTTTCGCCGGTATGGTTGTAGAGCCAGTAGACAATCATCAAGTTGTCGCCTCCGCGCTGTTCGCCCCAGTATGTCCATTTGCCCAGCGGTGTTTTTGGCAGTTCGTCAAGCTGGTAACGGAAATATTTTGTTAAGAATGTGATTACCCGTTCATCGCGCGTAGCCATGTAATATTGTTGCATTACTTTAAGCACTACCATGCGCGGCCACCAGTCTTTTGCATTGTCGCGTTGGAGTCCGGGTTCGTTTGGACGGTCGGTGTCGGGGCCGAAGAAGCCGTTCTCCTTTTGCGATTTGAGAGTCCATTCTATCCATGGCTGCACTTTGGCTATGAGTTCCTTGTCGTCCAATATATAGGCCAGCGGCAGCAGGCCGTCTATCCAGTAGGGTCCGCGTTCCCACACGTCGCCGTCGCCGCCGAGCCAGCCGTTGCGTTTCCCCATGACAGGCTCGTACACTTGGTCGAGGTGGCCGGTAAGTCCGTCTTTCATTCGGATTAGCTGTTCTTTGAGCCATCCCTCGGCGCGTATGTTTCCGAGGGGTAAGGCGATGTACTCTTTCTGTGCCAGCGGTAGCCGGTTGTTAGGGTAGTTACCGCCGAACTGCGTTTGCGCGGTGGCCGTTAAGCTGCAAACAGCGCAGGCAAGTGCCAAGTATATTTTCATAAAACAGTCCTTCATTTTATTTCTTTTTATCATATCGCGGGGCGCATGCAAAGGTAAGACAATGCAATAACCGGGTATTTGTCAGTTTGTTAAGGAATTTGGCATAATGCCGGCTTTGCGGCAATGGCCTTATAATTGCAAATTTACGATTAAAAAGCAAATTTTCAAATTTGCGTTCCGGCTTTCTGGAGCAACATGTACAACACCGTTTTCGTGTCTGCTTTTGTCTGTTGCGTAAGTGTGCAGTTTTCCAGGGTGTTAGACATCGCTGAAAATATGTCTGAGAAAATTTAAAAAAGGTCTGACCTATTTTGAAATATGTGCCTTGTATTTTTTATTTGCTCTGAGAGGGGGTTTAAAAGCAACATTCCGGTTTTCATCTTTTCTTGTCTGTTTTGGGTGTTTCCCTGCTGCTTCTTTCATTTGCAGTTGTTGTATCTTCCCGAAGAGGTGTTACGGTGCGGTTGTGAAGAGGCAAATTATGTGGCTAACAGCGTTTTTGCTCACTGCATTTAATGTTTTATAGGTAACGGGATCTAAAAATCAATAAAAAGCGATGTGTTGTTATATGTTGAGATATTTTTTTCGTATTTTTGCGATGTTTGAATTTTCGCTCTCGCAAATAGTGAAAAATGGCCGGAACAGCCAAAATTTTGTAAATGAAGGGACTCGTACTCCCGGAACTTTCGTTGGATATTTTGATAACTGTCTGTTTTGCTGTACTATAAGCAAGATTACAGGATTAGAAGATTTGTCCCTGTGTGAAAAATGAGTGATGTAACAAGCGGCGAAAAGACATGCTGGCTCGTTATGCGCGACTTGGGGCGCACGAGTTTGGACAAGTCTTATTACAAGCTGTTCAAAGATAACGGCTTTGAAGCGTACACACCGCTGAAGTGGCAGCTTGTTGTAAAGAACGGCAAGCGCAGCAGGGTGCAGGTGCCGGTGATCCGCGATTTGCTTTTCGTGCATGACGTAAGGAGCCGCATAGAGGCATTCATACAGAAGTATTCAGCCATACAGTTCCGTTATGTAAGGGGGGCGTATTGCTGCCCAATGGTTGTGCCGGAAGCCGACATGAACCGTTTCATAACGGTTACGGATTCTACCGATTCGCCGGAGTATTATACTCCCTGCGACATAACTCCCAATATGTGTGGCCGCAGGATACGTATAATCGGTGGCCCGCTGGACGGCTGCGAAGGCAAGCTCGTTACTGTGCGCGGGTCAAAAAGGCGACGCATAATGGTAAGTCTTTTGAACTTGCTGTCTGTGGCGGTGGAGGTTAAGCCCGAGTACATACAATTCATAGAAGATTAGGCTGCCGGTCAGTTTTAAGCTATAAATGTTGAAGGTTTTGGTAACCGGCGCGGCCGGGTTCATAGGTTCGTTCGTAAGCAGGCGTTTGCTGGAGCGCGGCGATGAGGTCGTAGGGCTCGACAATATAAACGACTATTACGACACGGCGCTTAAATATGGCCGCCTGGGATTTCTCGGGGTCGAAGGAGATATACGTTGGAACGAACCGGTGCGCAGCGGTAAGTATGACAAATTCCGCTTTGTGCGCATGAACCTTGAGGACCGCAAGGTCATGCACGAACTGTTCGCAGGCGAAAGGTTCGACGCGGTGGTTAATTTGGCGGCGCAGGCCGGAGTGCGTTATTCACTTAAGAATCCGTATGCTTATGTGGAAAGCAACGTTTATGGTTTCCTGAACGTGCTTGAAGGTTGTCGCACCGGCGGAGTGAAACATTTGGTTTATGCCAGTTCAAGCAGCGTGTACGGCCTGAACGGCAAGGTTCCTTTTTCGGAGCACGACGGCATAGCCCATCCCGTGAGCATGTATGCCGCCACAAAGAAAATGGACGAGCTTATGGCTCACACGTACAGCCACCTGTATGGCTTGCCGACTACGGGGCTGCGCTTTTTTACGGTTTATGGTCCGTGGGGCCGGCCGGACATGTCGCCTTTCCTGTTTGCCGACGCCATTCTGCACAACCGGCCAATAGATGTTTTCAACAATGGTGACATGCTGCGTGACTTTACGTATATCGACGATATTGCAGAAGGGGTGTTGCGCGTGATAGACCGCGCTCCGGTTGCCGATGAATGCTGGAAAGCCGACAGTCCCGACCCTGCAACGTCGTGCGCGCCTTATAGGTTGTATAACATAGGCAATTCACATCCCGTAAGGCTTATGGACTTTATTGAGGCAATAGAGGAAGCCATCGGCCGCAAGGCAAAGAAAAATTTCCTGCCCATGCAGCCGGGCGATGTGTACCAAACATACGCCGATACGACCGACTTGCAGGCGGATTTCGGCTTCAAACCGGATAAATCCGTGCGCGACGGCGTGAAAGAAACTATAGACTGGTTTCGTAAGTTTTATAAATTGTAGACTATTCTTTATGGATATAGCTATAGTAGGAACAGGATACGTGGGATTGGTGTCAGGCACGTGCTTTGCCGAAATGGGCGTGAACGTGACGTGCGTGGATGTAGACACTTCCAAGATAGAAAAACTAAAACAGGGTATAATACCGATTTACGAGCCGGGACTGGAGGACATGGTGCACAAGAACGTCGAAGCCGGCCGCTTGCATTTCGTAACAGACCTGGCTTCGGTGCTCGATGAGGTGGACGTAGTGTTTTCCGCCGTTGGGACTCCGCCCGACGAGGACGGCAGTGCCGACCTGAAGTACGTGCTTGAAGTTGCAAGAACCATAGGCCGGAACATGAACAAGTACCTTGTTGTAGTTACCAAAAGTACCGTTCCCGTAGGTACTGCCCAAAAAGTAAAGACGACTATACGCGCCGAACTTGACAAGCGCGGCGTGAATATTGATTTCGACGTTGCTTCTAATCCCGAGTTCCTTAAAGAAGGTGCGGCCATAAAAGACTTCATGTCGCCCGACCGTGTTGTGGTGGGCGTGGGGAGCAACCGTTCGCGCGAGATAATGGCGCGGCTTTACAAGCCGTTCATGCTCAGCAGCGACCGGATAATTTTTACCGATATACCGAGTGCCGAGATGATAAAGTATGCCGCCAACTCCATGCTGGCAACGCGCATTTCATTCATGAACGACATTGCCAACCTGTGTGAGATTGTGGGCGCTGACGTTAATATGGTGCGCAAGGGCATAGGTTCCGATACGCGTATAGGCAAGAAGTTTCTCTATCCCGGTTGTGGCTACGGCGGCAGCTGTTTTCCAAAAGATGTAAAGGCACTTATAAAAACGGCTGAACAGAACGGGTACGACATGCGCGTGCTCAAAGCCGTAGAAGAAGTGAACGAGGCACAGAAATCTATTCTGTTTAAAAAGTTGCAAAAACACTTCGGAGACGACTTGACAGGTAAGACGGTAGCCATGTGGGGACTGTCGTTCAAGCCGGAAACTGACGACATGCGAGAAGCGCCGGCCCTTGTACTGATAGATAAGATTACTAAAGCCGGTGCTACGGTAAGAGTTTACGACCCGATAGCTATGGACGAATGCCGTCGCCGCGTGGGCGATAAGGTGACGTATTGCAAGGACATGTATGAGGCCGTTGTCGATTCCGACGCATTGTTGCTCGTAACGGAATGGAAGGAGTTCCGTATGCCCTCGTGGAAAGTTCTGCGCAAGACGATGAAAGGCAATGTCATCATCGACGGCCGCAACATCTATGACAAAGCCGAAGCCGCCGAGAACGGTTTCGTTTATTACAAGATAGGATAAGTGGCCTTGCGATAGATATACGCTAAAAAGGAATACAAAATAACGAACATATGAAAGTATTAGTAACCGGTGGGGCCGGATTCATAGGCTCCAATTTATGTGAACATCTTTTGAACGAGGGGCACACGGTACGTTGCCTCGACAACTTTGCAACGGGCAAACCCAAAAATATTTTCCCGTTGCTCGAGAAATTTCCCGAAACGTTTGAATTGCATGTAGGCGACATACGAAAACTCGATGATTGTCGCAAGGCGGTCGATGGTATGGAATACGTACTGCACGAAGCAGCCCTCGGCTCAGTGCCGCGTAGCATTAAAGATCCAATAACAACAAACGACGTTAATATTGGCGGGTTCATGAACATGATTGTTGCCTCGCGCGACGGCGGTATCAAGCGTTTTGTATTTGCTGCAAGTTCCTCGACCTACGGCGACAGCAAGTCACTGCCAAAAGTGGAGGACGTGATAGGTAAACCGCTTTCACCGTATGCCATAACGAAGTATGTGGATGAATTGTATGCCGATGTATTTGCCCGCACATACGGCTTTGAGTACATAGGCCTGCGCTATTTTAATGTGTTCGGCCGTCGTCAGGATCCCTATGGGGCGTATGCTGCTGTAATACCCCTTTTCGTTATGAAACTCATGGCGCACGAGGCACCCAACATAAACGGCGACGGCGAGTACAGCCGCGACTTTACATATATCGACAACGTGGTGCAGATGAACATGCTTGCGCTCACGACCGACAATCCCGAAGCAGTGAACCAGATTTACAACACGGCCTACGGGGAGCGTACCACGCTAAACCAGCTTGTGGCATATCTGAAAGAATACCTCTCGGGCTTCGACCCCGAAATAGCAAAAATAGAACCGACGCACGGCCCCAACCGCGCGGGCGACATACCGCATTCTTTGGCATGTATTGACAAGGCAAAAAGGCTGCTCGGTTACGACCCGCACTTCGACATGCGCGCCGGCCTCAAAGAGGCCGTTAAATGGTATTGGAAAAATTTGAAATGAAGTTTGTAGATAAAGTAATATAAAAAATGGAAACGAAAATTTGTGTAATAGGATTGGGCTATGTTGGTCTGCCCTTGGCGAGGCTGTTCTCGACTAAATACAAGACCGTAGGTTTTGACATGAGCCAGGCGCGCGTAGATGCTCTCATGGCAGGGCACGACGCTACGCTCGAAGTGGCTGACGAACTGTTGCAGGAGGCGATAAAGAACGGTTTTACCTGCACCACGGACATAGAAAAGATAAAAGATTGCAATTTCTATGTAGTGGCAGTTCCCACCCCGGTGGACGAGAACAACAACCCCGACCTTACTCCTCTGTACGGGGCGAGCACCACGGTCGGCAAGGTAATATCCAAGGGTGATATCGTAGTCTACGAATCCACAGTATACCCCGGGGTTACGGAAGACGAATGCATACCAGTTGTAGAAAAGGTGTCCGGTTTGAAAATGAACGTGGACTTCTACGCCGGTTACAGCCCCGAGCGTATCAACCCGGGTGACAAGCTGCACACCGTCGAGAAGATAAAGAAAGTTACTTCAGGCTCCACACCCGAGGTAGGCAGGAAAGTAAACGAGGTATATTCTTCGGTTATTGTCGCAGGTACCCACCTCGCGCCGAGCATAAAGGTGGCAGAGGCAGCAAAGGTGATAGAAAACTCGCAGCGCGACATAAACATAGCTTTCGTCAACGAACTTTCCAAGATATTCAACAAAATGGGCATTGACACGCAGGACGTGCTAGAGGCAGCCTCGACAAAGTGGAACTTCCTGCCATTCAAGCCAGGACTCGTAGGCGGCCATTGCATAGGAGTCGACCCCTATTACCTGGCACAGTGCGCCCAGCGCCACGGGTACAACCCCGAGATTATACTTGCTGGTCGCCGCATGAATGACGGGATGGGCGAGTATGTCGCAAACGAGACAGTCAAGCTGATGCTTAAGAAAGGAATCCAGGTGCTCGGGTCTGATATAATCATACTCGGTTTCACGTTCAAGGAAAACTGCCCCGACGTGCGCAACACAAAGGTGATAGACATATACAAGGCGTTGAAGGAATACAACGTGAACGTAACTGTTTATGATCCGTGGGCTAATCCCGACATCGTCAGGCATGAGTACGGCATAGAGGTGACAAACCAATTGCCCGCTGAAAAATTCGACGCGGCTATACTCGCTGTGGCTCACAATAAGTTTGAAGCCCTCGAAGTGCCCGCACTTCTCAAAGAAAATCATGTAATCTTCGATGTGAAAGCTTTTCTCGACAGGAACATCGTGGACGGAAGGTTGTAATGTGTGGATTTAAACAAGCATTAGTTTTGTATATAAATAGAGTTGTGTAGCGGATAGAAATATAGAGTTAAGAATATTGTAATGGTAAGATTTTTACTATCGGCATTTAGAAGATTAAGGTATACTTTTATGTCTAACGAGCAGTATGCTAAGTTTATAGGAGTAAAAATCGGGGGGGGTAATTTTATCGCCGGTAAAGACCATTGGCCTTCAGAACCTTATTTGATAACAATAGGTAGCAACTGTGCATTGACAAAAGGTGTGAAGATCTTTACACATGGTGGAGCACGAGTTGCACGTAGAAAGTATCCGAATTATGATGTGTTCGGAATGGTAGAGGTTGGAGATTACTGCTACATTGGTACTAATAGTTTGATAATGCCCGGTGTTAAAATAGGAAATGGTAGTATGGTCGCTGCAGGTTCAGTAGTTACAAAATCTGTACCTCCCAATATGGTAGTAGGTGGTAACCCGGCAAGAATACTATGCACGGTTGATGAATACATTGAAAGAAATAAAACTTTTGATTTGGAGTCTAAAGGTTTGAGTTATGAGCAGAAAAGAACCTTTTTGTTATCGTTGCCAAAGGAAAGGTTTATTCGCAAGAAAGAAATGGTATAAAGCAAAAAAAATAAATGGTTTATAGCAAATGTCTTATAATTTATGATGGCACTGGTTTAAGACGTGATTTAATGGCTTCGCGTAAAAAAGCTAAGATATGCCATACTTTCAAAAATGTAAATATAGTAGAGCGTGTAATTAGAAAAATATTATATAGGTTTAATATAAAGCATAGTTTCTTTTACGGAGATTGGAAAAATAAGATAAATGATTTCTCTACAATAATAATATATGCACAAAGAAATAAAGATGTGATTTCATACGTTTGTTCTCACAAGAAAAATGAACAACGTGTAATTGTATGGTATTGGAATCCTGTGTGGCGTTGTGTAAAGCCAGATGAGATAAGAAACCTTGGCTGCGAACTGTGGTCTTTTGACCCGGTTGACTGCATGAATTACGATATGAAATTTAATACGACGTATTATTTCCGTGATTTGAAGTTGCCAAATAGCCAAAGTAAATTATATGATGTGTTTTTTTGCGGATTAAACAAAGGGAGAAAGCAAATGTTAGGAAAAATCTCCGATGAATTTAGTAAAAATAACTTGACATCTCTTTTTTATATAGTGGATGATGAGTTGCCTGTTCCGAAACGTTTGCCTTATTTATCTTATGATAAATATCTAGAGAAGTTATCTTCGTCAGTAGCTGTACTTGACGTGTTGCAGGAAGAGCAGGAAGGTATGACATTGCGGGTAATGGAATCTATTTATTTTGGGAAGAAACTGATAACGACGCAAACATCGATAATAAATGAGGATTTTTATAACCCCGATAATATATTTGTAATAGGAAAGGATAGTTGGGATGAAATAGTTGCCTTTATGAAAAGGCCGATAAAAAAGGTGCCCGAACAAATTTTGGAGAAATACGATTTTGCGACATGGCTTAGCCGCTTTGACGAGAACCGATAATATTTGAGAATTGAAAGACCTGCTATTGAATTTTATAACATACGGTTTGGCGGTGTCGCTGGAACGTTTAATGTCATTTTTGTTACTGCCTTTGTATGCTGATGCTTTTTCGGTAGAAGAATTTGGCGTTATAGATCTTGTACAGACTTTTTGCGGTTTTGTTGTAATCTTTGCTTTTTTACAGTTGGAGACAGCATTGCAACGTTATTATTATGAATATGAAGAAAAGGAAAAGGGTCGATTCGTATTTTCAATATTCTTTGTAATAATGTCAATGGCTCTTATATTGAGTGTGTGTATAATATTATTCGCACCTTATGTAAGTTTGTTATTGTGTGAAACAGTTAAGTATACTTCCGCATTCCGTATAGCCGGTGTGCTTATAAATTTTTCAACTCTATCAACGTTGACACTGATAGTTTTGAGGTTTGAAAAGAAAAACAAGTTGTTCTCTTTTGTGGTTCTTTTTAAATCAATATTGCTGGTGTGTTCTGTTTATTGGTTTGTATCGGTTAAAGAATATGGTGTTAATGGATTTTTTATATCGCAGTTGGCTGCAATTTCAGTTTCAGCTCTGTTGTCTTTATTTTTTATAAGGAACGTTTTAGTTTTGCGTCTTTCGAAAGACATGATAAAACTTTCTTTAAAATATGCCTTGCCACAATTCCCTGCCCGTGTGGGAAGTACCACTAATGCATATGCGAACCGCTTTTTTATAATAGGCTATTTGAACACGTTTAGTGTAGGTCTGTTCTCGATGGCGTTGAAAATAGGTTCGATCTTTCAATTAGTGCATCAAACATTTATGATGGCTTGGAATCAATATATGTTTCAGATTATCAAACGCGAGGACAATAAAGAATTATTCAAAGGCGTATTTCGGATATTGGTTCCGATAATCTGCTTTATTTCAATTTGTATATTCTTGTTTTCTGAAGAACTGATTATAAATTATGCTTCTCTCAAATTCGCGGAGTCGTCCAAATATGTTGGCGGTATAATTATTTCTATAGTGTTGGTAATTATAAAGGAGATTGTAGATATAGGCCCGAAGTATAAAGCAAAAACTTATTATTTGTCAATATCTTTCTTGTCGGCATTATCTGTGAATTTGATTAGTTTGTTCTTTCTTGTAAGGTATTTAGGTATTGCTGGGGTAGTTTATTCTATGATTCTGACGAATTTTACTTTACTTGTTTTAAGTTGGAAGTTCTCGTATCGGCTTTATCCAATTAAATTTTCATATAGTGTTTTTGTCGCTTCGCTGCTTCCGTCATTGACCTTGGCAATAATCATGATATATGTACATATTCCAGTGCTTACAAGATTAATTATGTTAGGATGTTTGGCAATATATTATTTCTTGATAACATATAACTCTGTTTCAAAATATAGAAAATTAAAATGCCGTATCTGATAGTCTTTTTGCTGGCTCTCTTATTCACGTACCAATATGATATAAAAAGACGTACTCAAGGTAAGGAGCTTGCTTATTTTATTTTATTATTATCTGCTGTATTTTTGGCTGGTTGCAGATATGTGGTAGGAGGAGATACAGTTAGATATATGCGTTATTGGGAAGATTATCCTACGTTCAGCGACGGAAATATTTTTTATCAAGCAAGATTTGATCCCCTTTGGACGCTATTGAGTGTTGCGTGCAAATCTGTGTGTAATGATTTTATATTTTTTCAATTTGTGCACGCTGTATTATTGAACGGAATATTGTTTTTGGGTGTGTTTAAAAAACAAGATTTTTTTAAAAGATATAGATTTACAATAGTATTGTTTTATTTATTGTATGCTTATATCTATTTTAATACAGAGGTGTTGCGTGAGTCTTTGGCGGTGGCATTTTTCTTGTTAGCTTTTCCTGCTTTTCAAGAAAAAAAATGGGTTAGATATTATTTATTCGCTATAGTGGCTTTCTTGTTTCATACATCGGCAATTGTTGTTTTTTTATTTCCGTTTTTTCGGAGTATACCATATAAGAAGAAATATATTATAGTATTGTTTGTAACGGTAATAATCATTTTTCTTTTTCTAAATAATTTATTGGATATATTTCTTTTAGATGATGCTATGAAAGCAAAGTATGGGTCATATGATGATAGCCATAGAAACCTTAATGGAAAGATATTTTATTTTATTAAGTATTTTGCTGTTGTAGCTTTGCTGATATATATAAACGATGTAAAATTAAAAAAGAAATCTGCTATATATACATGCTTTTATGTTATAAACGCTTTTATAGCAGCAATTTCAATAGGAAATCCTGCTGTTGGTGGTAGATTTTACAATTATATATGGTTGTTAGTGATAGGATATTATGTTTATGTATTATATAATATATCGTATTCAAAGTATTTTAGTATTATAAGAAAACGGGCATTGTTCCTGTTTATAATGTTTCCTTTGCTTTTTTACTATGAAAAATATTTTCGTGATGAGTCAGAAGTAATGTCTGGCACTTTAAGTGGATTTAAATATTACCCATATACGAGTATTTTCCAAAAGGACGATAAAGATTCTGAGTATTTGATACGAAAACGAATATATTATGTAGACGCACTTCAGCTGTATCAAATGAAGTATGTTTCAAAATAATCATATTGATAGGTGAAACTCGTATGAATAAAGTACTATTCTTATCCCCGAACTTAGGTCTTGGTGGTGGCGGCGCGGAAAGACAGATTGTAACAGTTGCTTCACTATTGAAAGATAGTGGATATGATGTTGAATTCTTGTGTTACGCCGATGGTAACTTCTATGAAGATATTTTAAAAAAGAAAGAGATAACTGTACATTACAAATTGCTGCCTAATTATTTAAAAAGGATGATTTTTGTAAGGAGGTTTATACGCAAGGGCAAATATAATGCAGTGGTTTCTTTTTTAGAAACACCGAATTTTCTCAATAATTTTGCAGCAATAGGCGGTAAGACATGGAAAGTTATAACAGGTGAAAGAAGTGCGCAAGAGCGGACTTTTATATCCACAAAGGGAAAGATTTTTTGCTGGTTTCAGCGATATGCTGATTATATTGTATGTAATTCTGAGAATGCAAAAAATATGTGGTTGAAATACTGTCAGCGATATAAGCGTAAAATGGCTGTTATATATAATAATGTAACATTGCAAAAGATTTCTTCAGAATATGTGCCTAAGAGGGGCGATAGATTGCACGTTGTAGTTGCCGCTTCTTATCAAAGTTTGAAAAATACAATGGGCATGATAAATGCCTTGGCGTTATTGTCAAATGAGGAAAGAGAACGGATTCATGTAGATTGGTACGGAAATCGTTTTATAGCAGCCACAGGTACGAATGTCTATGATGAAGCAATAGCTGCTATAGAAAAATATAATTTGCAACAAGTTATAACATTGCATGGGGGAACTAATGAGATTCACAATAGGATGAATGAAGCGGATGTAGTTGGTTTGTTTAGTAAGTTTGAAGGACTCCCGAATGCTTTGTGCGAAGGAATGATGCTTGGAAAGCCAATTATAATGACACGTGTTTCGGATTATAATACATTAATTGATGACTCCAACGGAGTTCTTTGTGATTGGAATAATGCAGAAACGATTAAAGATGCGTTACTTAAGTTAATAAATGTGCCTGTATCTAAGTTGTTAAAAATGGGGGAATCATCAAGGAAAAAAGCCAATGTGCTTTTCTCCAAAGAACAGATAACTAACAAATGGATAGAATTAATAGAAAAATAAAATGAGATATTTTTGGCTGTTAATATATATATAAGCACCTGCCCGCAACGGATAGGGGAGTAAAACTGTTTAAATTAATAAGGCGGTTGCGTTCTTCTGTCGGAAAAAAATTATTCGATAAATGCGGAAAGAATATCAATATAGAAAAAGGTGCAGACTTTGGCACAGGTAGAGGAATTTCAGTAGGTGATAATTCGGGTTTAGGCATCAATTGCAAGGTTCGAGGTCCTCTTGATATAGGCGATAACGTTATGATGGGTCCGGATGTTATTATACTGACAAATTCACATAATTTTGGAAGAACCGACATACCGATGAATGTACAAGGGCATACTGTGCCTAAGAAAGTAAAGATTGGAAGCGATGTTTGGATCGGAACACGAGTTATAATACTTCCGGGAGTGACTGTAGGCAATGGTTCTATTATCGGAGCCGGTGCGGTGGTAACCAAGGATGTTCCGAATATGGCGGTTGTAGGTGGTTGCCCGGCAAAGATAATAAAGTATAGAGGTGCTTTATAATAAAATAGAACTAAAATTTTTATGTAGATTGGCGAAACAGCTTGCGAAATATAAAGAATGAAATATTTGGTTTTAGGTTATTTCGGTTATAAAACAAATCAATTGGACGGTCAGACAGTAAAGACAAGAGATTTGTTTCGTTTATTAGAAGAAAATATCGGAAAAGATAAGGTTGATTATTTTGACACACAGAATTTTCAATACGGCATAAGCAATGTCTTTGTTATGTTTAAGAAAATAATGTCGTGTCGGTATTTGTTTTATTTGCCGGCTCACAATAATTTGAAATACATTTTTCCGATTCTATTTCCCTTATCGAAAATATTCAGATTTAATATATTGTATTTTATCGTTGGTGGTTGGCTCGTTGAGTATTTGTCAACAAAACCGTTACATAAATGGATGTTAAAACGTATAAACGGAATATTTTCTGAAACGAAACTAATGAAAATATCTTTGGAGGATAATTACGAATTTGATAACGTCACGGTATTTCCGAATTTCAGATTTTCTGTTTTTGTTCCTACAATGCATCATGAAAAGGGGAAATTGAAACTTGTGTTTTTAGCCAGGATAAATAAAATGAAAGGTCTTGATGTTATATTTTCGCTGGCTTCTAACATACGGGATAAAGGTTTGTCTGATGTGATTAGTGTTGATTTCTACGGACCTGTTTATGAGAAAGACAAGGGATATTTTTTTAAAGAGTTGGGAAAGTATAGCTTTTTGTCGTATAAAGGAGAGTTACAACCGTCGGATATAAATAAGACTATAGAAAAATATGATGTAATGTTGTTGCCCACTCATTACTTTACTGAAGGACTCCCAGGTTCGGTACTTGATGCATATATGTCTGGTATACCAATTATTGTGTCAAAATGGAAACATGCAGACGAGTTTGTGGAGGATGGTATAACAGGTTTTATAATTCCTTTTGAAAACGGGATACAGGAATTTGAAGAACGTGTGGAGTTTCTATATAAGAACCCCGATTTACTTTCGGAGATGAAAAAGAATGCTTATGAGGAAAGTCATAAGTATAGCTCTGGTTATGCATGGAGAATAATAAAAAAATATATAGCATAAGCAATGATCTCTGTAATCTGTCCTATATATAATGAAGAAAAATATATTGTAAGGTGCGTAGAATCTATACTTAGGCAAGACTACCCTATGGATGATATAGAAGTGTTGCTGGTGGATGGAATGAGTTCAGATGAAACAAGAAGCAAAATTAAGCCTTACTGTGACAAGTATAAATTCATTCATGTTTTAGACAATACACATAGAACGGTTCCTTATGCAATGAATATAGGTATAAAAGCTGCAAAAGGAGACGTAATAATACGTTTGGATGCTCATGCAATTTATCCAGAAAATTATTTTTCCAAGCTTGTACGTTATTTGAATGAATTGAATGCAGATAACGTAGGTGCTGTTTGTAAGACATTACCGGCAAAGGATTCTCCCAAATGCAAAGCCATAGCAGCAGCGTTAAGCAGCGCTTTTGGAATGGGAAATTCTTATTTTCGAATAGGAGCAGCGCAGATTATGCAAGTCGACACCGTTCCTTTTGGATGTTATAGGAGAAATGTTTTTGATAAAATCGGCCTGTACGATAACGAACTTATAAGAAATCAGGATGATGAGCTAAATGCCCGATTGAAAAAACATGGAGGTAAGATTTATCTTATTCCAGATTTGGTGGTAGATTATTATGCGCGCGACACGATAAAAAAAACAGGAAAAATGTTCTATCAATATGGACTATATAAACCGTTGGTAAATAAAAAGGTTGGAAGTCCTGCTACGGTTCGACAATTTTTCCCAGTTGCTTTTGTACTTGGTATCGTTTTAGGATTTGTGGCTGGATTACTGAATCGTTATTTGCTAGTTGCTTATATTTTCGTGTTGGTTTTATACTTCGCATTGGCTTTAATGTTTAGTTTGAAGTCATCATTTTTTATAAAACAAGTATTTTTCCAAATAATAACATATTTCGTTGTGCATGTAAATTACGGGTACGGTTATTTGGTCGGTTTATATAAAGTTTTTACTCATAAAAGTCTAACAGCAAAAGTTAATAGATAAATCCATTATATATTATGTATAATAAGAAGATTCCTTTTTCTCCTCCTGATATAACAGAAGAAGAAGTAAAATTGGTTAGTGAGGCTTTGTTGTCAGGTTGGATAACCACAGGCCCGAAAACTAAAGAGTTTGAAAAGAAAATAGCAGAATATTGTCATACGGATAAAGCTGTTTGTCTAAACTCGGCAACAGCTTGCATGGAGATGATTTTGCGCGTTTTGGGGGTAGGCCCGGGCGATGAAGTAATAGTTCCGGCTTATACCTATACCGCTACTGCAAGCGTTGTGTGCCACGTGGGTGCAAAGTTGGTATTGGTTGATGTCGCTCCAGGTTCTTTTGAAATGGATTATGATAGGTTGGCTGCAGCGATAACTCCAAATACAAAAGTAATAACTCCTGTTGATTTAGGTGGTGTTATCTGCAATTACAACAAAGTGTTTGATATCGTTGAAAGTAAAAAGTCTTTATTCCGCCCGAATAATGACATACAAAAAGCATTTGGCCGTATCATTGTAATGGCCGACGCTGCACATGCTTTCGGTGCTCATGTAGGTGAAAAGATGTGTGGCGAAATTGCCGACTTCACTTCTTTTTCGTTTCACGCTGTTAAAAATTTGACGACAGCAGAAGGAGGTGCATTAACTTGGAGAAACGTAAATGGCATTGATAATGATTGGCTGTATAACCAATTCCAACTATTGTCTTTACATGGTCAAAGTAAGGATGCATTGGCAAAAATGCAACCTGGTGCTTGGGAGTACGATATAGTTATGCCTGCCTTTAAGTGTAACATGACAGACATTATGGCTTCCATCGGGTTGGCTCAACTTAAACGTTATCCTGGTTTGTTGGCGCGAAGAAAGGAAATCATAGAACGATACAATAACGCTTTAGAACCTTATAATGTGCAGGTTTTAAATCATTTTAATGGAGACCACGTATCGAGCGGACATTTGTATATTGTCCGTCTTTTGGATAAGACGTTAAAAGAACGGAATGATATTATTGTACGTATGGCGGAATGCGGAATAGCTTGTAATGTGCATTACAAGCCGCTTCCAATGATGACAGCATACAAGAAATTAGGATTTGATATCGCGGATTTCCCAAATGCTTATAATCAGTTTTATAATGAAATCACATTACCATTGCATACCCGTTTGACGGATGAAGATGTAAGTTATGTGATCGAAAACTTCAAACAGGTCATAAAATGATAAGAAAAGTAGAATCCGGGGATCTTAGGATGATAGCCGCTATTCATAAAGAAAATTTCGGAGATCATTTTCTCGGTAAATTCAGCAAAGGATTGATCGCTGAATTCTATAGTTGCTTTTTAGGAGATGAAAATTTCATAGCTTCATTCGACGATAATGGCGAATGTCAAGGCTTTGTTTTAGGGGGGGTAGTCAACAGATTGTTAATCAAGGAAATGAATTTATAAAAAGGAATATCCCCCGTTACGTTTTTGAAATATTTTTTCGCCCAAATACATGGGGTGGAGCTATAAATAGACTGGTTCCTTTTATTAAGCGTTTAAAAAAGAAAAAGTATAGCAGAGTTAATAAAGAAACAAAATCGTCTTATTCTTTGTTGTCAATAGCTGTAAGTAAGAAATTTCAACGACAAGGAATCGCTACGGAATTAGTTAGTGCTTTTGAAAGGATATGTACATGTAACTGTTATTATTTATCGGTACATGCAAATAATGTAAAAGCAATTTCGTTTTATAAAAAGATAGGGATGAAAGAAGTGCCGAGTAATAACAAAAGTATTCGTTTTAGGAAAGATTTATACAAGTAATAAGTGAAGAGGTTTTTAGATATTATTTTTAGCGGTTTAGGACTAATCTGTCTTAGTCCTTTGTTTGTGTTTCTTGCCTTATGGGTAAAACTGGACTCTCCCGGTCCGGTTTTTTACCGACAGGTGCGTGTCGGACGGAATAACAGAGATTTTAAGCTTTATAAATTCCGTTCAATGCGCGTCGACTCTGATAAAAAAGGATTGATAACAATAGGTGGACATGACCCGCGTGTAACGCAGTCGGGCTATTACATAAGAAAATACAAGTTGGATGAATTCCCCCAACTGATAAATGTTTTTTTAGGTGACATGAGTCTAGTCGGTCCTCGTCCTGAAGTCCGTAAATACGTTGATATGTATACGGACGAGCAAATGCATGTGTTGGATGTCCGTCCTGGTATAACAGATATGGCTTCGATTTATTACCGTAACGAAAACGAATTGTTGGAAAAAGCGAATAATCCTGAAAAATATTACCGTGAGGTAATAATGCAAGATAAGTTACGTATAAATTTGGAATACGTAAGGAATCATTCTGTAATAGGGGATTTTAGAATGATACTTAAAACTTTATTTGTTGTTATAGCCAAATAAAAAGTATAACTTTTATTTTTAATGTCCGGGGCGTGTAAATGTCCCGGACATTTTTGTTGTGTTGTATATGGCTACTTTCCGAATGTTTTAGTGAGGAAATCGTTGTAGCGGTTGCCGCATGCGTTCCATGTAATGCGTTGTTTATCGTATTCTGTAAGGTAATTGCGGTTTGGCATGAGTTTCTCGGACGCGGCAATAGCTTTTCCCAACGAATCTATAAGTGCGTCTAAAGTGAAATTTTCCATTTCGAACAGGTATTCTTTGTGCTCTATCAAGTTACGTAGGTCAGGGCCGCCCGTGTCGTGTGAATATACAAGCGGCAGCCCGCAAGCCATTGCCTGGGCGAGCACCAGCCCGAATCCGTCCTGGCGCGAAGGCAACGCCAGGACTTTAGCTTTGGCATAATAATTTACCAGTTCGGTTTGGTTCACGGAGTGTATATGTGTAAAGTTCTTTTCCAAAGGAAACGGGTAATCCACTAAATTCCCTACATGCAAGAGCGTAAACCCGCCTTTGCGGCAAGCATCTACTAACATGTCCACGCCTTTTTGGTATGCCCAGTTGCCTACGAAGATTACGTCGTATTCGGGTTTTGCGTCCTTTATGGGGTAAAAGGAACTTACGTTTACACCATGAGGATTAATAAAAATTTTGTTCCCGTCCATACCGTGTGCCACAAAACTTTCGGCAGCATGAAGCGATGGGACGTATATTTTATCTGAAATATCATATTGTTTCAGTTCTACATGGATGTCTGGAGGGAATACTTGTTCGGCCGTGGGTATTGTTTTCAGTATCCGATCTTGTTCGAGTATGTGTTTCGCTCCACGGTGACAAATGATGTGTGCTCCGTATTTGCGGCGGGCTTTCTTTATTGCTCGGAGCGAACAGCCGCTTAAGGTTATGGCTATGTCGCATTCTTTTAGGAACAGACAAGCCAAGTAATCAACAATCCTGCAAACGCAATAGTACACGTACCTGTTGCCGTCAAACGGCAGCTTGGTTTTCCTGAATATGAACATCAGCGGGGCACATGCCCAAAAGAACGACACAACGTTCTTGCGCGGGAAACCGAATTTCTCGCAGCGCGATTTCGATACCATGGTATAGAACGTCACGTCGTGCCCGTGTTTTGCCAGTTGTATGGACATGTCGAGCAGGTGCGACCGTCCCGGTGTTATGATAGCGATTTTCATTCGTTTGGTTTTTCACGAACTCGTTATATGGTTTGCTAGCGAGCGCGTTTTATGTAGCCCAAAAGTAATGATTTATTTTGTTATGACAAGGTGAGGGTGTGTTAGTGCAGGTAATTGTGAGAAGTTGTTGTTCTTCTTGCGTTGCTATATATGCGGCGCATGGAGGTTTTAACTATTGTGAACGGAAAAACGGGGGTGGAATGGGAGGCTTTTTACCGGGGGTTGGAGAAAATAAAAAATAGGTGGGACATATTTTAAAATACAAGGCACATATTTCGAAATATGTCCGACCTTTTTTTTCGGGCGGGTGAAAAGCGCTTAAAAAGAGGCTTTTGGGCGATGCCTCTACGTCATAGTCGACTTTAACATTTCGTGCCCGGTTGCTTGTCGAAATGTTAACTATCCGTGTGGCGCGGAAATCGCACGTTTGTTCTGTCTGGTAATGCCGCATTATGTGCGCGTTGCATGTTTGTGCCGACTGACGTTGCCGCAGGACAAGGGCTTGGGGCTTTGGGGTGTGGATTGTGGGGAGTATGAACGGGTGTACATGGTTGCGGAAAATGGATTCCCGAGCGCTCTAAAAGAGGCGCACGGGTGCGTTTTGAATGGTCTGCAGTACATTTTCCAAAATGCGGGTTATAAAAAGCCTGAAAAAGGCATTGCGTTTGCGCATTTTTTTTAAATTTGCAGAGATATATTTGCTTTTAATTTATTTCTAACCTAAAATATTTAATCGGTATAATGAAAACAAGCAGACGGACTTTTCTTAAAACCGTGGGTGGGATAGGTTTGTTCACCATTGTCCCGCGCAGGGTGCTTGGCGGCAACGGGCACATTGCCCCGAGCGACCAGCTCACCAAAGGTATCATCGGCGTAGGCGGAATGGGGCGTTCGGGCAGCCATTTCACAAGTGACGAGCATTGTCGCCTTACCGCGGTGTGCGATGTTGACAAGAACCATCTTAACGACGCCGTTAAACAGGCGAAGGAGAACCTGAAGGAGGACGTGAAGTCGTACCACGATTTCCGCGATTTGATAAACGATCCCAATGTCGACGTGGTACATATCGCGACTCCGCCGCATTGGCACGCGCTTATGGCGATAGCTGCCGCAAAGGCGGGTAAGGATATTTGGTGCGAGAAACCCATGACGCGTACCATAGGCGAAGGCCGCCGGGTGGTGGAGGCTATGAAGCGATACAACCGTGTGTTCAGGCTTAATACGTGGTTCCGTTTCACTGATACGTTCTACGGTTTGGGCACTACGGTGCAGCCTTTGAAGAAACTCGTAGACAGCGGGCTTTTAGGATGGCCGTTGAAGATTGTTGTGTCGGGCACTACCGGCTTTACATGGAAATTCTTCTGGGTGGGCAAGACGAATCTCGAGCCCCAGCCCGTGCCCGACGTGCTCGACTATGACATGTGGCTCGGCCCGGCTCCGTACAAACCATACAACGTGCACCGCACGCACCAGACGTTCCGCGGTTATTGGGACTACGACGGCGGCGGCCTTACCGATATGGGCCAGCACTATCTCGACCCCATACAATACCTGCTTGGCAAGGACGATACTTCGCCCATAAAGGTGGAGGTGGAAGCACCGCAGCAACATACCGACGCAGTAGGCATTTGGAAGAAGATTACATATACTTATGAGGACGGGTGCCAGATAATACTCGAAGGCGAAGGCTTCGAAAGCGCCGGCAAGACGGCTTACATCGAAGGCCCGAAAGGCAAGGTGTACAAAGGCTTCGAATGCACGATACCCGACATCATGAACAAACTGGCCGAGTTCCCCGACCCCGAACCGCAGCGCACCGATTTCCTCGACTGCATACGCACACGCCAGAAGTTCGCCCTCAACGAAGTGAACGGCCACCGCAGTTGTACGTTGGTCAACATGGCAGCCGTGGCTTTACGCCTCAACCGTCAGGAACTGAAGTTCGACCCCGTAACGCAGCTCTTTGTTGGCGACGACGCTGCAAACGCATTAGTCAACCAGCCTATGCGCGGAGAGTGGGGCTTATGAGTATGAACGTACAGAAAACAAGTAGCAAACAAACGAATATAAAAGCCTACGATATGAAAAAATATATATTATTCATAGCAGCAGCGTTGTTGCTTGGCAGCGCAACGATGTCGGCGCAAACCGACAGCCGCAACCGAACGGCCGAGACTATAGTTGCCGACGGGCTTGCACAGCTTCCCACGCAATCGTCCGAGACGTTCAATGCCATTATGAACGAGCTGGCCTCGACAGGTGATAAGGGAATACTCCAGATTGCCTCAAGGCTGGTTCCGCCCGCAAACGGCAAGAACGCCGTGTTCGAATACGCCATTGGCGGTATAACCGACCTGGTAACCACCAAGAACGGCGAAAAATATCGCGCCTCCGTGCGCAAGGGCCTTGCCGAAGCTATCGAGAAATGCAACGACTACGACAACAAGGCTTTCCTCCTTACGCAGCTTGCAAAGTGCGCAACCAAGGAGGATATGCCTGTATTCTCGAAATACTTAAAGGACAGCAAGCTTAGCGACTTGGTTATAATGCTGCTTACGTCCATTCCCGGAAATGATACCGAGCTTGCATACCTCGTGAAGAACACCGACCTTCCGCACCTGGCGCTTGCCAAAATGGTTACGGCGCGTAATATTCAGGGAGTGGAAGACGTGCTCCTCGGTTGGACTAACGACAGCGACGCGAAAACGCTGAAAGAAGTTTACAACGCGCTTGCAACCGTTGGCACGTCTAAGTCGGTCGATGTCCTTGCGGACGCGGCCAAGAAAGTAAACTACGGACCGGACCCAACGTTTGCAACAAACGCTTACGCCAAGCTTCTTGAAAGTCTCGAAAACGATACGAAAACAGTCCAGAAAGGGGCAAAAGCCCTTATGAAGTCCGAAACGTCGGCCGTTCGCTGTGCGGGACTGAACCTGTTGCTCAAATCATCGGGCAAGGACGGCGTGAAAAACGTTCTCTCCGCTTTAAAAGACGATGACATTGAATATCGCAACACTGCGCTTGCCTGCGGCCTTGAATACTGCGGCGAACCTATCTTTACAGAGGTGACAAACAAATTCGGCAAGCTCTCCGAGCCCGCCCAGGTGGACGTAATGCGCTGGATTGGCAACAACCACGCAAAGGCAGGCGAGGCAGTAGTGTTGAAATACATGGCGTCGAGCGATACAACGCTTGCGCGCGAAGCCATGTTGGCAGCTTCCAAGATTGGAGGGAACACAATGCTGGCCGACCTGCTGAAATACGTTAGCGGCCCGAACGCAAAGCAGGCCAAGGCGGCTTTGCTTTCGTTCAACGGCAAGATAAACGACGGAGTAGTGAGATTCCTAAATAGCAGCGAAGACGCAAAGGCCCTCGTTCCCCTTCTCGAGATTGCCGGCACGCGCCACATTCACGAGGCATACCAGAGGGTAGCAAAACTTACCGGCTCGTCGGACGCTTCGGTAAGCAACGCGGCGTTCACGGCACTTTCTGGTGTGGCTTCACCTGACGTGTACGTCGATATATGCGCCATGCTCGACAAGTCGTCGGGCGAATCGACGGCCAAGTTGCAGAAGGCGGCTTGCAGTGCGCTGGCCGGCGAGAGTGCTGAGGTGCAGTTCAACCGCTTCAACGAGAGCATGAAGAATTCGTCGCACCCCGAGTATTATTACCAGCTTCTTGCACAGGCCGGCTCTGACAAGGCCATTGCAGTGATAGAGCAAGGCATGAAGCAAAGCAACACAAAAGAAGCCGCTTCGGCTGCAATGCTTAATGTCGACAACTCTGCGGTGCTCCCGATACTCATAAATATGGCACGTTCCGCCCAGGGAGAGCAGAAAGACAAGACAATAAGCCGCTATCTCACTTTGGTAGACAAGGCACAGGTAAACGCCGTGCGCAAGTACCAGTTGCTGCGCGACGCATTGGAGCTTAACCCGTCGGACGCCCAGGTAAATAAAATACTCTCGGCACTGCGGACCACGAACACCGTACAGGCGTTGAACGTGGCGGCCAATTATCTTGGCAGTAGCACATGTTACCGTGCGGCGGCCGAGGCTGTAAGAGGCATAATCTCTTCGAACGGAGCGTTGAACGGCGGTGCGGACATAAAGAATGCTTTGCAGAAAGCCGTTGAGGCGTTCAGCAAGGACAAGGCCAACGGTGACGCCGACGCAGGTTATGCAATCGATGACGTTAACGGTTTGTTGTCCAAGACAACGGCGACGGGCTTCACGCTCGGCAGCGGTACCGCAACTCTTGCTGCCGGAAGTGCTCCAGCTTCACTCAATAAAGACTACGAGAACTTCCAGATAACGGTCGACTTCAAGGGAAGTGGCAAAGCAACCGCAACACTCCGCGGCGTTCCTGTCTTCACGATAGACGGCAGTTCGTTTGCTTTCGTCGGCCCTAAGGAAGCCAAGGCACTTAATGCCGAAGGTGAGTGGAATACACTGGAAATAAAAGTAGTGGATGACCGAATCTTTACCTCGATAAACGGAACGGAGATAGCTGCAAACGCACTCTTGCCCGATATGGCGGGACTCAAGACTGCGCCTGCTACAGGCAAGGTTGAAGTGGCCGTAAACGAGGGCGAGTTGCAGATACGCGACCTCTTAATCAACGAACTTCCCTCTACGCCTGTGTTCAAACTCTCGCCCGAAGAGGAAAAAGAAGGCTTCGAAGTATTGTTCGACGGCCGCTCGCTCGAAAAATGGCAGGGCAACAAGACCAACTACACCACCGAGAACGGCGAAATCATCGTAACCGCAGCTTGGGGCGGAAGCGGCAACCTCTATACGAACAAGAAGTACCGCGATTTCGTGTTCCGTTTTGATTTCTGCTTTGCACAGCCCGGCATGAACAACGGTATCGGCGTGCGCACTAACATAGGAACCGACGCCGCATACGACGGTATGGAGATACAGATACTCGACCACGACGATCCTATCTATGCCGACTTGCACGACTATCAGCAGCACGGGGCCGTTTACGGCATTATCGTTCCGAAACGCGTTAAGTTTGGCGAGACGGGTACATGGAACTCAGAGGAAATCCGCGTTGTGGACGACCACATCACGGTTACCGTGAACGGCGAGGTAATACTCGACGGAAACATACGCGAAGCCTGCAAGGGACATAACGTTGCGCCCGACGGTTCGGACTACAACCCATATACGGTTGACCACAAGAACCATCCGGGACTGTTCAACAAGGACGGCTACATCAGCTTCTGCGGCCACGGCCCGGGCATTAAGTTCCGCAACGTGCGTGTGCTCGATTTGAGCAACAGCAAGAAAAAACGCCGTTAAGCATAAACGCTGCGGCGGAATACACCAAACAAGTGCCGGCAACGTCCTCTTGCCGGCACTTGTTTTTTACTGTAACCGAACCGGCGGATTTGAGTAATATTTCCGCTATCATTATTTGTCTGCCTTTTTCGGGATAGTTTTCACCCCCTATCGGAGTAAAGAAAAAATACAAGGCACATAATTCAAAATATGTCTGACATATTTTAAAATAGGTCAGACATATTTTTGCCTTCGTCGAAAGCCCATGAATAAAGGGAGTACGGTTGTCTGCAAAAAACTGTCGCAAAGTTTTCTTTTCCGGCTGCGGTTTTTGCTTGTTCCTGTTGTCTGCATTCGTGTTTTTCTTCATTAGGTCGTTTTTACGGAGCCGGGCAGAAAATAACCTTGCATGTTTGCTGATTCGTCCAAATATTTTATTTTTGTATAAAATAAACAGTATCTCTTTTGAAACATTAAAATACGGTTTTCTGATATGTCGTATAAACCTTATTTCTTTCAGGCAGCCTTGGCGGCTGTGCTTCTTACGGGTTGCGCCACCGGCAACAAATCGGTAGTTCCCACAAATCTGCGCACCGAATATTTGGACAATCCAATAGGACTTGGCACGGACGAACCGCGTTTCACGTGGGAATATTCGGGTAACAACAAGAGTTTCATGCCTTCGAAGTATGAAATAAGAATAGGCACCGACCCCGGTAAACTCAATGTCTATGACAAAACTATGGCCATACGTCCGCATACCCGTTACTATTGGAACGTGACGGCGTGGGATGAATCGGGAAAACGTACAAAGACTTCGGAAACCGCATTTTTTGAAACCGGCAAGCTGAGCGGCAGCAATTGGTCGGCAAAATGGATTACCGACAACCATGACAAGGAATACGAGCCAGCACCGCTGTTCCGCAAACAGTTCAAGGCGGCCGGAAAAGTGGCCGACGCCCGTCTTTACATAGCTGCAGCGGGCTATTACGAGTGTTTCATAAACGGCAAACGGGTAGGGACAAACTACCTTGACCCGGGATACACGCATTTCGACAAGCGCATACTCTACGTAACGCACGACGTTACGCAACTGCTCCAAACAGGCGACAACGCCGTGGCCGTAGTACTCGGCAATGGCTGGTATAACGAGCAGTCTGTGGCGGTGTGGAATTTCCATGAGGCACGTTGGCGCAACCGCCCGCGCATGCTGTGCGAGCTGCGTATCACATATACCGACGGTTCCGTCGCAACAATATGCTCCGATGGAACATGGAAAACCTCTACCGGACCATATACGTACAATAACATATATAGCGGCGACCGTTTCGACGCACGCCTTGAAGAGAAGGGGTGGAAAGAACCGTCGTTCGACGACAGCCGTTGGCAGGCCGCCACGATAACCGAAGCACCCGCGCCCCTGCTTGCCGCGCAGCAAATGCCCGGCATAAGGATTACGGAAGAGTTGCGGCCTGTGAGCATGAAAGCATTCGGCGACAGCGTATATGTCTTTTCGTTTGCAAAAAACATGTCCGGCTTGTGCCGCCTGAGAGTAAAAGGCGAAGCCGGCACGCATATCACGCTTAAACATGGCGAGCTTTTGAAAGAAAACGGACGGCTCGAACAGGGAAACATCAATATTTATTACCGTCCGGTGAAAAAAGGAGAGATACTGCAGACCGACGAGTACACCCTGCGCGGAAACGGCGAGGAGGAGGTTTATGTCCCCTCCTTTTCGTATCATGGTTTCCAGCACGTCGAAGTGATTTGTTCCAAACCTGTTACGCTCACAACCGAGAGCCTCACCGCTTTGTTCATGCATACGGACATAGAGCCGGCAGGCAAGTTCGAATGCTCCAATACATTGCTTAACAAGATTTGGAATGCCACCATGCAGTCCTATCGCAGCAACCTGCACAGCATTCCTACCGACTGCCCGCAGCGCGAGAAAAACGGATGGACCGCAGACGCGCATGTGGCTGTAGACCTCGGACTGCTCGGTTTCGACGGAATTACTTTTTATGAGAAATGGATGGACGACATTATCGACAACCAGCGCGAAGGCATAGGAGACATAGCCGGAATAATACCTTCCAGCGGTTGGGGTTACGGCGAGTTCCCCGGCCCGGTGTGGGACGCCGTGATGTTTATCATACCTAATGCACTCTACAACTATTATGGCGAGAAACGCAGCATAGAGAAACTTTATCCCAGCATGTTGCGTTACCTCGATTACCTGAAGACGAAAGAAAAAGACGGCTTCCTGACTTTCGGCCTGAGCGATTGGGTGTTCTGGAAAGCACAGACAAACAACGAGTATACCTCGACGGCTTATTATTATCTTGACTACAAGCTAATGGCACGCTTTGCCGCGTTGCTGGGCAAGGACGCTGCACCGTTCGAACGCAAGGCCGCAGAACTGAAAAGCCGCATAAACGCCAAGTTTTTCAATCCCGAAACGGCAGCATACGCCGAAGGAACGCAGGCCGCGCAGGCGCTCGCACTTTACCTCGGGCTTGTGCCCGAAGGAAGGGAAAAGGATGTTGCGGCACGGCTGCATGAAATTGTTGCGGCAAACAATTATTTCCTCGATTTCGGCCTGATAGGCAGTAAAACCGTTCCCGCAATGCTTACACGCTACGGCTACGTTGAAGATGTTATGAAAATGGCAACCAAAACGGAAGCTCCTTCGTGGGGATATTGGGTAGAGACAAAAGGATATACAACTCTGGCCGAAACATGGACGTTGAAGCCGAACTTTGCCGACGCTTCGCTTAACCATGTGTTTATGGGAGATATTTCGGCCTGGATGATGAACAACCTTGCGGGAATAAATTTTGATGTCAACAAACCTGGGTTCAGGCATATACGGATTACCCCGCATTTTGTGAAAGACCTCGATTGGGCAAAAGGCGAGTACCGCTCGGTAATGGGACTTGTGTCGAGCAGCTGGAAACGCGAGAACGGAAAGGTGGTACTTACGGTATCCATACCCGAAGGAACGACGGGAGAAGTCTCAGTAGAGGGCCGCTCGTATCCACTTGTGTGCGGAACAAACACAATGTCGTTTTAAACCTTCCCGCTCAAGGCGCCTTACGGCGTAAAATACGTGCGTGCGTTTGTTTACAAATCAAGCACTGGCGGGGAATCGGGCGCATAAGTGCTTCGTATGCGCCATGCTTGCGGGTAAGCGTTGTTGAGTCGCGTTCCGACGTTGTTCGCGAATCCGAGCGGCACGCCGCGATAGGTTACAAGCACATACCCGCGCTGATATTGGCGTTCGGGGGTTAGGGTCTCGCCGCGCAAGTATTTTATGGCATTGGCATAGTCGGTTTCAACCTGTTCGAATGCCTTGCAATCAAGTTCCGTACTCATAGCCAGGCCTTGTGCCGGTGTGAAATCCGTATAGTTTCCCGTGTTCTTCTTTTTGTTGCGTCCGTCTTTTCCGAAATTTCGTTTGCCTTGCTTTTCGGTCGCCACCGGTATTCCGGCGGTAACGACGTTTAAATGCTGTTGCAGTAAGGCAAAGTCGCCGCAAAGTTCGTTACGGCGCGCGTAAATGGTAGAATCTTCGGCATAAAACCCGAAATCTTCGCTGTTTCTAAGGAAATGTGCAAAATCGCCGTTGACTTCAGGTTTGTTACGGCAGACTATTTTTTTCAAGTTGTCGGTAGCGGGGCATTCCTCTGCTTTTTTGCGCAGCAGTGCAAGGAAAAATCCCTCGCCGCGTGTGCGGTGGGGGAAAAAGTGGTACACATCGGCGTTGCCGCCTGCCATGTCGCCGGATATATTCCAACTGTCTTGCGTCTTTACCTGTACAATCTCGGCACCGAGTGTTTCGGCAATCCATTGCACATTGTCCTCGTCCTCGTTGCGGTTGAAAGTGCAGGTACTGTAAATGAGGAATCCGCCGCCGCGCAGGGCATTCCATACGCTGCCTATTATTTCGCGCTGGCGCAGGGCGCAGTTCTCTACGGCCTTTGCGCTCCATTCTTCGCGGGCTTGCATGTCTTTTCGGAACATGCCCTCGCCCGAGCACGGCACATCGGCCAGTATCAGGTCAAAGTAGCCTTCAAGGCCGGCAAATGCTTCGGGATAATTGCAGGTAACGGCTACATCAGGGTCTCCCCACTTAGTCATGTTTTCCGAAAGTATTGCGGTACGCTTGGCAACAGGCTCGTTAGATACCAGCAGGTCGCCTTTTTCCATCAAACCGCGCAGAAGGGTGGATTTTCCTCCCGGCGCGGCACAAAGGTCGAGCACACGGTGCAGTGGAAGCATGCTTTTGGCTGTCGTGAATGCCTGCTCCACGAACATCGAAGAAGGTTCTTCAACGTAATACATTCCAGCATGTAGCAAGGGGTCGAATGTAAACTTGGGGCGGCTTTTAAGGTAAAACCCGGCCTGCGACCATGGCACGCGTTCCGCACCTGCAAGGTCCAGCAGTCCGGGGCGACTGGAGCATTTTGCCTCGTTTATGCGCACGCTTACTTCGGGCTCGCCGTCGAGAGCCGATTCAAGGCGCATGTATTCGTCGTTTCCAATGGCTTTGCGCATTTGAACGGAAAAATCTTCGGGGATGTTCATGTCTTATAGCGGCTTGTTTGGTTTGCAAAGTTAAATAAATCTTGCGTATGGCAGAAAAGACAGCAGATTTCGGACGTGGCAGCGCGCATTTGGTACGTGCACAAAACGAAGTTCCGGAAAGCGAAAACTTTTGAAAAAAATCAGGGGGCTATTTTACCGGTCGCAAAAGCCTTTTGTAATGCGGGCTGAAATATGTCTGAGATATTTTGAAATAGGTCAGACATATTTTGAATTATGTGCCTTGTATTTTTTATTTGCTCAGAGAGGCGTGAAAACTCTCCGGAAAAAGGCAGACAAAAACCGTCACGGCGCATTGCATTCCCTTGCTTTGCGGTGTGTGTGGCACGAAAAAAGCCGCATTCATGCGAATGCGGCTTTTCTTTTACGGATATGTGAGTTTGTTACTCTTCTTCTTTTGCCGGTGCCTGCTTGTAGTTGTCGATATCGGCAGGAGTAACGTTTGCAATGTATGCAGCGTGCTTTGCTACCTCGGCTTCAACGTAGTTTACATATACATTGAGGCTCTTTTCGAACAGTTCCGGGGCTTTGCATGTGTCGCGCAGCAGGAGCTGTGCCATGATTATGTCGGCAGCCATTTCCATGAGGCGGCGCGAAACGAGGTCGAGGTATTCCTGGTCGCCCTGCTCGCGTGTTTTTGCTACGGCAGCCTCGTATGCGTCGGCCATTGCGTGTATGCGTGCTTTGATTGAAGCATATTTCTCGCAGGTGTCGAGAGCTTCGAACTCGCGTATAGTGTTAAGGTATGTGCCGTTGGTTACGTACCTTATAGCTGCAACGGTCTGCAACTGGGTTGTGCCTTCGTAAATGCTGGTGATACGTGCGTCGCGGTAGATTCGCTGGCAAGCATATTCGAGCATGAAGCCCGAACCTCCGTGAACCTGTATGCAGTCGTAGGCATTCTGGTTGGCATACTCGGAGTTCATACCCTTGGCAAGCGGAGTGAAGCTGTCGGCCAGGCGTGCGTATTTTTTCTGCTCCTGGCGTTCTTCGGGAGTGAGCTTGCGCGAACGTGCTATGTCGTCAAGGCTCTTGTATATGTCAACGTAACGCGATGTTTCGTAAAGAAGTGCACGTCCTGCGTCGAGTTTTGCCTTTATCGTAGCGAGCATGTCGTACACGGGAGCCATGTCGATAATGGCTTTGCCGAACTGGCGGCGGTCGGTTGCATAGGCAAGAGCTTCATTGTATGCAGCCTGACTCAGGCCGACGCTCTGTGCTGCTATGCCCAAGCGTGCGCCGTTCATAAGGGCCATCACATATTTAATAAGGCCTAAACGACGTTCGCCGCAAAGCTCTGCGTGTGCGTTCTTGTACGTGAGCTCGCACGTGGGTGAGCCGTGGATACCGAGTTTGTTTTCTATGCGGCGCACATTTACTCCGCCCTGGCGTTTGTCGTAAATGAACATTGAGAGGCCGCGGCCGTCGTGTGTGCCTTCCTCGGAACGTGCGAGCACGAGGTGAATGTCGGCATCGCCGTTGGTGATGAAGCGTTTCACACCGTTGAGAAGCCAGCAACCGTCTTTTTCGGAATATGTTGCGCGCAGCATTACGCTCTGCAGGTCACTGCCTGCGTCGGGCTCGGTAAGGTCCATCGACATGGTCTCTCCTTCGCATACGCGCGGAATGAAACGCTGGCGCTGGTCTTCATTACCGAACTCGTAAAGAGTTTCAATGCAGTCCTGCAAGCTCCAGATGTTGCCGAAGCCTGCGTCACCGGCAGCGACGATTTCAGCGCACATCGTGTAAGGAGTAATGGGGAAGTTCAAACCGTTGTAACGGCGGGGCATTGTCATACCGTTCATTCCGGCAGCAACCATGGCCGCAAGGTTTTCTTTTGTTCCTGAAGCGTATTCAACACGTCCGTCCTTGTGGTGGGGACCTTCGGCGTCCACGCCCTCGGCGTTGGGGGCAACGATGTTTGCCGTAATGTCGCCAACGATAGAGAGCACGCGGTTGTAGTTGTCTATGGCGTCGTTGTAATCAACGGGTGCATAATCGTAAGTTTCACGATCGGAAAAATCGCCTTCGCGCAATTCCACGATACGTTTCATCAGATCGTTTTCCAAATGGAACTTCAGTTCCGGCTTATCTGAATAGAAATTTGCCATTGCTTTATTACTTATTTTCTGAAAAAGGACTGATGTCCCCTGTTTACTTACTGTTTTCTTTGTAGTACTTAATCATTTTTGGAATGACATCCTCTACGGCTCCTATTATAACGTAGTCTGCTATGGAGTTGATAGGAGCGTCCGGGTCGGTGTTTATAGAGATTACGATTCCGCTCTCTTTCATTCCCGCTACGTGTTGTATGGCACCCGAAATGCCGCATGCGATATACACTTTGGGGCGAACAGTTACGCCTGTCTGGCCTATCTGCAAGTCTGACGGGCAAAAGCCTGCGTCTACGGCAGCACGGCTTGCGCCTACCTCGGCATGGATTTCTTCTGCGAATTCGTAAAGAAGTTTGAAACCTTCTGCGCTTCCTACTCCGTAGCCGCCGGAAACAATTATGGAAGCCCCCTTGAGGTTGTTCTTGGCGCGCTCTACATGACGTTCCAATACTTTTACCACATAGTCGCTTTCGGGCACGAAATCTTCAACGTTTTCGTAAATTACGTTGCCTTTGTAATTGTCGTCCAACTTCTCCGATTTCATCACGCCGCTACGAACGGTAGCCATCTGGGGACGGTGGTCGGGGTTAACGATTGTGGCAACGATGTTTCCGCCGAAAGCGGGACGTATCTGGTAAAGGAGGTTCTTGTAGGTCTTTCCGTTTTTCTTGTCCTCATAGTCGCCTATTTCCAGAGCCGTGCAGTCGGCCGTAAGACCGCTTTTGCAGCTTGAAGAAACGCGCGGCCCCAGGTCTCGGCCTATTACCGTTGCGCCCATAAGACATATTTGCGGCTTTTCCTGCTGGAAAAGTTTTACAAGAATAGAGGTATGCGGTTTTGAGGTATAAGGATAAAGTCCTTCGTGGTCGAAAACGTGTAGTATATCCACACCGTAGGGTAGGACCTGACTTTCAACCTTTCCTTTTATGCCGGTGCCGGCACATACAGCTTCCAATTGGACACCTAACTGATTGGCGAGTTTGCGCCCTTTTGTCAAAAGCTCAAGACTCACGTCCTCGACGGTTGTCTTATCTATTTCGCAGTATACAAAAACATTATTCATATTAAAACAGTCTTTATCCTATGGTGTGATTTGCGAGTAATTCTTTTATAAGTTCGTTTACGTCGTTGTCGGAGTCGGTTAACGTGCGGCTTTCTTTAGCTTTGAACACGATGTTCTGAACAGCCTTTACTTTCGTAGGAGAACCCGCAAGGCCGCATTGCTGCAAATCGCCGTCTACGTCAGCAACGGTCCATTGCGTAATATTAAGATATGGGTGTTTCTCATATTCTTCTGCATACGGAAGGTTGCCGTCGGCAGGGCGTTCTATCGGTGTCATGGCACGTTTGTACTTCATGACGAGTTTCGCGTTGCGCGGGCGGCATGGAGCAGCGTCACCATTCACTGTGAGCATTATAGGCAGCGGGGCTTTTACTTTTTCCGAACCGCCGTCGATGTGGCGCGTAACGATGATTTCATCGTTAGTGCATTCGTTTATATTGTTTACGTATGTAACTTGGTTCAAACCGAGTTTCTCTGCAACCTGCGGGCCTACCTGCGCGGTGTCGCCGTCTATGGCCTGGCGTCCGCCTATTATCAGGTCGCATTTGCCGAGCTTGCGTATAGCCATTGAAAGGGCGTAAGAAGTAGCCAGCGTGTCGGCACCGGCAAAAGCGCGGTCTGTGAGCAAAACGCCATTGTCAGCACCGCGGTAAAGCCCTTCGCGTATTATTTCTGTAGCGCGTGGAGGTCCCATGGTGATGATGGTTACCGTAGAACCAGGGTTTTTGTCTTTCAAGCGCAAGGCTTGTTCGAGCGCGTTCAGGTCTTCAGGATTGAAGATAGCCGGCAGTGCGGCGCGGTTTACGGTTCCTTCCGGAGTCATCGCGTCTTTGCCCACGTTGCGCGTGTCGGGCACTTGCTTAGCAAGCACTACTATTTTTAAACTCATAATATTATTATATAGGTTGAATTAAAGTTCGTTTCAGTTTTGGCTTGCAAAATTACTCATTTTGCTGAATACGACCAATTTTTGCCTGTATTTTTTGCACAAGGCCACTGCTTTTGAGCAATTGAATGAATTCGTTTTCAAAGTTAGGCGTGAACGTTTCCGAGCCGAGCATGCGCTCAATTTCTTGGACGTTCCAAAACTTTCCGCCTTGGGTTTCTTCGCTTGGCGTTATCAGTCCGTTATATATTGTGTAGTGAGAATATACGAGCTCGCGTTCGCGTGACGACGTGAATACGTACCGACCTAAAAACTCAGGCTTGAAGTCTGTTATCCCTAATTCTTCGCGTGTTTCCCTGCGCAATGCATGTCCGACCTCTTCGCCATAACCTATGTGCCCGCCCACTGCGGTATCCCATCGGCCGGGTTGTATGTCTTTCCACATGGGACGTTGCTGCAAGTATAGTTCTCCCTTGCTGTTGAATACGTGCAGGTGAACCACGGGGTGAAGAAGCATGGAACCATTGTGGCAGTGTCCTCGCGTGGCCTGGCCTATCGTATTGCCGTTCTCGTTTACGACGGGGAAAAGTTCTTCTGCGTTGTCGTGCATGCTGTGTAGGTCTTGTCAGGGAATAAGTAAGGAGCTGTCGCCATAGCTAAGAAAACGGAATCCGTTTCCAAGCGCATAATCGTAAACTTTACGCCAGTTGTTGCCAATGAATGCCGAAACCAGCAACAGCAATGTGCTTTTGGGCTGGTGAAAGTTAGTTATCATTGCGTTTACGATGTGGTATTTATATCCTGGGGCAATTATTATTTGCGTGTTTGTGGTCAAAGCCCGCAGTTTGTTTTTTTTCAAATACCGCCTGATGTTGTCGAGTGATTCTATCACGCTAATGTGATTTGTGGTTTGGCGCTCGTATTCATAAGGAAACCATTGGTTCACCGCCAATTCGCTTTCTTCGGCTTCGGGGTTGCTTTCGAGCATGGCTCCTATGTAATAAAGGCTTTCCAGGGTTCTTACCGAAGTCGTGCCTACGGCTATACACCGGCCGCCGTGGGCTATGAGTTTCTCTATGCTTTCAAGGCTTACGCTTATGAATTCCTTGTGCATTTCATGTTTCCCTATAGTGTCGCTCTTGACGGGTTTGAATGTCCCTGCCCCCACGTGCAGGGTTATCTCGTCGCGTTCTATGCCTTTCCTGTCTATTTCGCCAAACACTCGTTCGGTGAAATGAAGCCCGGCCGTAGGAGCGGCCACAGAGCCTTTTATCCTTGAATAGATAGTTTGGTATGTAGTGTTGTCGCTTTCTTCGGTGTTGCGGTTCAGGTATGGCGGAATGGGAAGTTCTCCTGCCGCTTCGAGTATTTCGGCAAAGGTAATGCCGCTGCCGCTCCATTTGAATTCCACTGTGTACGACGTAGGTTCTTCGCTTTTCACTTCGGCAGACAGTGTAACGCTTTGCCCTTTTATTGTGAGCGGGCGTTCGAGTAAGCCTTCTTTCCATTTCTTGCGGTTGCCAATAAGACACGACCACTGGCAGCTGCCTGTAGCCTGGAACATCTGTTCGTAATCGTGCGGAAGGTGCGGTTCGAGGCAGAAAATCTCAATCAGAGCACCGCTCGTCTTATGGAAGTGCAGGCGCGCCTGTATTACGCGGGTATTATTGAAAACCATCAGGCTTCCTTCGGGCAGGAAGTCGGCTATGTTGTAGAATTGCGTGTGGCTTACATCACCTTTATTATATATGAGTAATTTCGAGGTGTCTCTTACTGCAACAGGATACTTTGCTATCCGTTCGTCGGGAAGGTTGTAGTTGTAATCTTCGATTCTTATTTCTCTGGGGTCAGTCATTTCCGGTAAATTTCGCCGCAAAATTACTCAATCCGCGTAAATGGAGCAAATGAGATTCACCGCCAGTCTTTCTTTTTCAGGTTCAGTTGCCAACTGTCGCGGTAGTTGAGTATCAGTTCGCCGTTCTCTTCAAATTCCAGGGGCAGCAGTATTGTTTTCGATTCTGGAAGCCCGGGGTCTAACCAACGGTCTCCCACGTATATGTACTCCGTCTTGTTGCCTTTGCCTATGGTTAGCGCGAATGTAGGCTGCGTGTCGTATGTTATGCCGTCGCCGAAAGGTTTGAGTTCGCTCCATGGGCCGGATATTTTATCGGCTGTTGCATAACATCCCTGGTTGGGCTCCCAACCTGTGCAAGCCGACGAAAGCAGGTAATATTTGCCCCGGCGTTTGAATATCACCGGTGCTTCGCGCGACTGTCCGGGAAATAGTTTTGCTTCCAGGCCGGCAATGTCGAGGTAGTCGTCGGTAAGCCGGTAAAGCATTAGGTCTTTGTTGTCGTTTGCGGCCGAGAAGAAATACGCCGTGCCGTCATCGTCCACGTATGTGCCGCAGTCGCGCGACATGTTGCCCAGCGGGCGGAATCCTTTTACGAACTCGTAGTCGCCGTCAATCTTGTCGCATTTGAATACGGCTGCTTCGGCCGGAGCATATCCTTTGCCTTCATAGTGCAGCCAAACCACGTATTGCTTCGTCTTTTTGTTGTAAAGAATCTTCGGGCGTTCTATGAACCGCTCTCCGCTTTTGAGCTGGGGATTTGTGTTGGGAGTTATTATCTTGTGGAGGAACTTCCAGTCTTTGAGGTTGGTGGACGAATACAGGTTTACTCCGATTTCGCCCGAACGGTCTTCGCCTACCATATACCATGTTCTTCCTTTTTTCAGGAATCCTGCTCCGTGCGCCTGCACGGTATCACCTTTGGTGTCGTACCACAGACCGCCGTTCTCTATTGTAATCCAATCTTTCTTTGGTATTCCGTTTGCGAATACGAATACTGAGCCGTTGTCGTCTACTATCACGTTCTGCGCCGAAACCGCCATGAACGCCGGCAGCATTGCGGCGGCAGCAATTAATGATACTAAATTCTTTTTCATCGTAATAATCGTTGCCTTCATGTTACTTAAGGCAAAGGTAATCTTTTTATACCTTAACGGGCAGTGCGGGGTGCTATAATATTTGCAGTGGCTGTTTTTATATTTTTTATGGGACAAGAAAAAAATTATGTCAGACGTATTTTGAATTATGTCAGACATATTTTAAAATATCTCAGACATATTTTTCCCGATGTCGGGCGGCGGATTTTTGTGCTCGATTGCGGCATGGATTTTGCTGTGTTCCGGCCTTTTTGTTCACGGCCTGCAAAAACGAAAAAGCACCGCTTCTTTTGTTGAAACGGTGCTTGTGGTTTATTCGTGTGCTAACGAATATTCATCCTAAGTATTTCGTAAGAATGTTTATGTTCTCGTCGTCGCGTAGCCTGCGCAATGCGCGCTCTTTGATTTGACGTACCCTTTCGCGTGTGAGGTTCAGCGAATTGGCCACCTCTTCGGCTGTCATTTCGTTGCACCCGATTCCAAACAGCATTTTCAATACTGTTTGTTCGCGTTCCGAAAGCGTTCCCAGAGCTGCGTTCAAATCGGCCGACAGCGACTCTTTCTCCATGTTGTTGTCGGTGGTGGGAGCCGATTCGTCTGTCATGATGTCGATGAGCGAATTGGAATCGTCGTCCTGGAACGGGGCGTCTACAGAAACTTTCTTACCGTTGGTTCCCAATGCTTCCTGCACTTTAGCTTCGTCTGTTTCAAGAATGTCGGCAAGTTCCTGCACCGACGGGCGGCGCTCGTTTTCTTGCTCGAAGTTTACAATTGCTTTTGCCAGCTTGCTTTGGAAACCTACCTGGTTCAAAGGCATGCGCACTATTCGGCTTTGCTCTGAAATTGCCTGAAGGATACTCTGGCGAATCCACCAAACGGCATACGAGATGAATTTGAAGCCGCGTGTCTCGTCGAATTTCTTTGCGGCTTTAATCAGGCCGAGGTTGCCTTCGTCAATCAGGTCGTTGAGGGCGAGACCTTGGTTCTGGTACTGCTTTGCCACACTCACAACAAAGCGCAGGTTGGCCCGCGTCAGTTTGTCGAGTGCCTTGCGGTCGCCGTGGTGAATGCGTTGCGCAAGCTCCACTTCCTCGTCTGTCGAAATGAGTTCCTCGCGTCCAATCTCTACAAGGTATTTGTCGAGAGCGGCGCTCGAACGGTTCGTAATGCTTTTGTTGATTTTTAGTTGTCTCATAGATAGTCTATACAAAAGGTGCGCAAAATTACAAATTTTTCTTTGAATATAAGGTGTCCGAAGGCGTAAAAAACACGAAATCGCTTTCGATTAAACGATTTTTATGTGCTTTTATTATCACATCGTGAAAACTTATTACTTTAGCTTGGATAAATAAGCGTTTGATATGAAAATAGGAGACGAAGTAAGGTTCCTTAACGAAGTGGGCGGCGGCAAGGTCGTGGCTTTTAGGGACAAGAACGTGGTGCTTGTGAAGGATGGTGACGGTTTTGAAATACCAATGCTCATAAACGAGGTTGTCGTAGTGGAATCAGACTCATACGACAGGAAATTCAATGCTGCAAAGGCCGAGAAGCCCGTTGCACCCCCGAAGTCCGAAACCGTGCGGCGTGAAAAGACGGCCGACGTACCGGCGGCCGCAGGCGGATTCCATGCGGAACGCCGCGAGGGTGAGAAGCTTAACATATACATGGCTTTTGTGCCGGTCAATCCCGAGGATATGGTAAGCACAACGTTCGATACATATATAATTAACGACAGCAATTATTTCGTGACGCTTTCATACCTCTCGGCCGAAGGCATGGCATGGAACGCGCGTTTTGAAGGTACGCTCGAACCGAATACCAAGTTTTTCGTCGAAGAGCTCGGGCGTGAAGACCTTGACAAGATAGCGCGCGTAGCCTTGCAGATGATAGCCTATAAGCGCGAGAAACCTTTTGCCCTGAAGCCGGCTTTGAGCGTGGAACTGCGTATTGACGGCTCCAAGTTCTATAAAACGGGAGCTTTTAAGAAGAACGACTTTTTTGTAGAGCCGACGCTGATTTACGACGTAGTGCGCGACGACGAACCTGTGCGCGGCATTTTTGCCGACGCGGGAAAAATACGCGAAGCCCTTTTGGAAAAGGATGTGCCCGCGCCTTCGCGGAAAACGCCGGCCGCCAAGCCGAGGAAGAATGACACCGTTGAAGTGGATTTGCACGCACATGCTTTGTTCGATTCCACCGAAGGGTTGCCGTCGTCCGACATCCTTAACCGCCAGCTGGCCGAAGTGCGCGACGTTATGGAGAAATACAAGCGTAATAAAGGGCAGCGAATCGTTTTCATACACGGCAAAGGCGACGGCGTGCTGCGCTCCGCCGTGCTCAAGGAGCTGAAACGGCATTATCCTTCGTGCCGCACGCAGGACGCTTCGTTCCAGGAGTACGGTTTCGGTGCAACGCTCGTGGTGGTGGGATGACCGGAACGGCGCAAAGGGACTGCGAAAATCCGGAACGGTTCTTTGTGTGAAAAATAATGTCTGTTTCCGGGGGTATTAGGACGTAGGAAAAAATATGTGCCTTGTATTTTAAAATATGTCCGACATATTTTGAATTATGTCAGACCTGTTTTTCGGGGTATCCAAATGCCGATAAATCACTATCTTTGCATTCGGCAATTTTTGCAGACATTACGCGACACGCAAAATATCAGAAACTACAAAACAAATATTCAGAGATGAAAATATTCATTGCGGCAATAGCGATGTTGTTCGTTTGCAGCCTGAAAGCTGCCACAGCCGATTCCGCCGGCGTGATAAACGACACTACGGCCATAGTGGCTGTGAGCGACACGTTGGCCGACGACACTTCGAGCTATGTAATCTCCACCACGATACCCCGCGGATTCATGCAGTCAATACAGCACGCCATAGACGAGTCGTCCGACCATTCGCTGTTCGACTTTCATCCGTTCGACGGCTTCGGCGCACTGTTTGCGGCGGGAGAAATACTGCTGGTTGTGCTGTTCGTTGGGATATTGTTTTTCCCCCTGGCGGTATTGGCGTTCGTGGTATGGCTGCTCGTGCGTAACGGTCGCCGCGCCAAAAAGGCCGACATGCGCAGGTATGCCGGGCCGGTATATACAAATGCAAGTGAAGCCCCGGAAACAACGGGCAGCCCCGCGCAGGGCGACGCCCGGCCAAACGGAAAGATGACGGACGGCTACACCAACCGCCGCGACAATGCCATACGCAACATAGCCGTTGGAGCGGGATTGTTAGTGCTTTTTTATTTCATGGACTTCAGTTTCGGAATGGGAATAGGGGCACTCGTGGCCTTTTGGGGAATAGGCGGCCTGTTCATAGCCCGCAATCACCGCAATGAAGAAAGATAACAAAACATCGGAATAAAAATGAAACAGTATCTTGACCTGCTGAACCGCATATTGACCGAAGGAGTAAAAAAGGGTGACCGTACAGGAACCGGGACAATCAGCATATTCGGCAACCAAATGCGCTTCAACCTCGACGAAGGCTTCCCGTTGCTTACGACGAAGAAGTTGCATTTGAAGTCTATTATATATGAGTTGCTGTGGTTTTTGCGCGGCGACACTAATTTGAAGTACCTGCACGAACACAAGGTAAGCATTTGGGACGAATGGGCAGACCCTGACGGGGAGCTGGGGCATATATACGGATACCAGTGGCGCAGCTGGCCCGGATATAACGGCGAGTTCATCGACCAGATTTCGCAGGTGGTATATGACATAAAGAACAATCCCGATTCGCGCCGCCTGATAGTAAGTGCGTGGAACGTGGCCGACCTTGGCAACATGAACCTGCCGCCGTGCCATGTATTGTTCCAGTTCTATGTGGCCGAGGGACGGCTAAGCCTGCAATTATATCAGCGGAGCGCCGATACGTTCCTTGGCGTGCCGTTCAATATCGCGTCGTATTCGTTGCTGCTTATGATGATGGCACAGGTAACCGGGTTAAAGCCGGGGGATTTTATTTACACAACAGGAGATACGCACCTTTACCTTAACCATATAGAGCAGGCCAGGCTACAGCTGACGCGTACACCCCGGCCGCTGCCGGCAATGAGGCTCAATCCGGATGTGAAAAACATATTCGATTTCGTTTACGAGGATTTCACACTCGAAAACTACAACCCGTGGCCGCACATAAAAGCGGATATATCCGTTTAAGGCAAAAACTGTACACAACCAGCAAGATATAACCCATGCCCGAAATAATCATAATAGCCGCTGTGGCGCAAAACAAGGCCATAGGATACAAAAACGGTTTGCTTTACCGCCTGTCGGCCGACATGAAACATTTCAAGTCGCTCACCGTGGGAAACACCGTGCTTATGGGGCGCAAGACATTCGAGTCCCTGCCGAAAGGCGCGCTTCCCGACCGGCGGAATATAGTGGTGAGCCGTAACAGGAACGCGGAGTTTCCCGGATGTGAACTGTTCCATTCGATAGATGAGGCGCTTGCGGCCTGTAAGCCCGATGAGAAAGTGTTCATAATAGGAGGCGCTTCGATATATTCGGAAACAATAGGCATAGCTACACGGCTTGCATTGACATTTGTGCACGATACCCCCGAAAAAGCAGATGTGTTCTTCCCCGAATACGATAATTCGCTATGGAAAGAAGTGGGGCGCGAAAGTCACAAGGCCGACGAACGCAACGAAAAAGACTTCGATTTCGTGGATTACGTGAGGACGGGCGAATAGTCCGGTACTTTTAAAACCGACCGGCACAAGCGTCGACAAACTGACGGCAAAATTATTGCCAGACTTGAAAACTTGTGTATATTTGCTCTCGGAACAAACATAACACTCTGACACGAAATGAAAACTTACCTCGTTACCGGTGCTGCCGGTTTTATAGGCTCGAATTTTGTTAAATATATGCTGCAAAAGCACAACGACATCCGTATCGTCGTGCTCGACGCGCTTACTTATGCAGGAAACCTCAGCACAATAGCTGAAGACATAGATAATGACCGCTGCACTTTCATACGTGGAAATATCTGCGACCGTGCGCTTGTAGACCGCCTTTTCGTGGAATACCGGTTCGATGTGGTTGTAAATTTTGCGGCAGAAAGTCATGTGGACCGCAGCATAGAAAACCCGCAGCTGTTCCTTCAGACAAATATACTCGGTACGCAAAACCTTATGGATTGCGCCCGCAGTGCGTGGGTGAGCGGAAAAGATTCTAACGGATATCCTACGTGGAGGGCCGGAGTACGGTTCCACCAGGTTTCGACCGATGAGGTGTACGGGGCGCTTGGCGAAGAAGGTTATTTTACCGAAGAAACACCCCTGTGCCCGCATAGCCCGTACAGTGCTTCAAAGGCAAGCGCCGACTTTATAGTATGTGCGTACCGTGATACTTATCATTTCCCGGTTAGTATTACGAGGTGCTCTAACAATTACGGGCCATATCACTTTCCTGAAAAACTCATTCCGCTTATAATAAACAATATACTTGAAGGAAAAAAACTTCCTGTTTACGGACAAGGGCTTAATGTGCGCGACTGGCTTTACGTCGAAGACCATTGCAAGGCCATCGACCTCGTTATCAACAACGGCCGCGACGGCTGTATATATAATGTAGGAGGGCACAACGAGCAGCGGAATATCGACATAGTTAAACTGATAATAGATATTGTGCACCGCACAATGGAAAGTCGTCCGGAGTTCCGTGTGTTGTTGAAACGGCAGGAACTCGACGCGGAAGGAAAGACCGATATTTCCTGGATTAATTATGACCTGATAACTTTCGTGAAAGACCGTCTCGGGCATGACTTGCGTTACGCTATCGACCCTACGAAAATAAAGAATGACTTGGGTTGGTATCCAGAAACAACATTTGCGGAAGGCATAGAGAAGACAGTTCTTTGGAATCTCGAGAACCGTAAGTGGGTAAATGAAGTAACTTCCGGCGAGTACCAACAATATTACGACCACATGTATAGCCGACGCTAAAAGGTTCTCGGCGATTTTTATAAGACGCAGTTGCTTGAATGTGTATATGAACACATAGCGATGTGGTGTTTCAGAAATGAGGCTACAACTCGCATGAATTAACAAGTATTTATAATGTAGTTGCAAACTAAAGTTGCCTTATCGGCATGTTATTCGGTCGGTAATGCACAAAAAACAGTAAATGCGGTTTTCGCTGCCTGAACCTTTGAGTAATTTTGCACCGATTAAAGGTTTATAAATATGGTAGATGACAAGAAGCTGAGAGAGCTTGGAGAAAAACCGGTGCTTAGCCTGCTTATGCAATACGCTGTGCCGGCTATAGTGGCTATGGTAGCCTCGTCGTTGTATAACATAATCGACGGTGTTTTTATCGGGCAGGGCGTAGGTCCGGGCGCAATTATGGGATTGGCCCTTACGTTGCCTGTTATGAATATTTCGGCCGCTTTCGGCGCGATGGTAGGTGTTGGCGGAAGCACCCTGATGTCGGTAAAGCTGGGAGAAAAAGATTATAAAATAGCCCAGAACATTCTCGGCAATGTAATAACGATGAATATAATCGTCGGCCTTGGTCTCGGCTTGTTGATGATAATATTTCTGAACCCGATTTTGCGCTTTTTCGGAGCAAGCGATTATACATTGCCTTATGCACGCGATTTCCTTATAATAATTTTGGCCGGCAATGTGTTTACGCATTTGTACTTGGGGCTGAATGCAATGATGAGGTCGGCCGGAAAGCCTCGCCAGGCCATGTATGCCACGATAATGACCGTAGTTATCAATGCAATGCTGGCTCCGTTGTTCATATTCCTGTTCGAGTGGGGAATACGTGGCGCGGCTCTCGCAACGGTTACGGCACAGGTGATTGTGCTGCTGTGGCAATTCAAGCTGCTTTCAAATCCCGAGGAGTTCATACACCTGCGTAAAGGAACGTATAAGTTGAAAGGCAGGATAGTTAAAGGAAGTCTATCGATAGGTATGTCGCCTTTCTTGATAAACCTGTGCGCATGCTTTGTAGTTATAATAATAAACCGCAGCCTCGTGTCGTATGGCGGTGATACGGCCGTAGGCGCTTATGGCATAGCCAACCGCATATCGTTCTTTTTCGTTATGGTAGTGATAGGCATTAACCAAGGAATGCAGCCTATCGCTGGTTACAATTACGGAGCGCGTAATTTCAACCGTCTTACAAGCACGTTAAGATATGCGGCCATATTTGCCACAATAGTAGTAACCTTGGCTTTTCTTATGGCCATGTTTGCAGCCCGCCCGTGCGTTCAGGCGTTTACGAGCGACCCTGAACTTATTGATAAGTCGGCTCATGCACTGAAGATGATATTGCTTGTTTCCCCGGTGATAGGAATACAAATTGTAACATCAGGTTTTTTTCAAAGCATAGGCGAGGCAAAGAAAAGCATATTCCTTTCGCTCACCCGTCAGTTGCTTTTCCTTATTCCGGCATTGCTGGTATTGCCCCATTTTCTGGGACTCGACGGCGTTTGGCTTTCTATTCCTTTTGCCGATTTGGTGTCTACGATAACGGCAGTCATCATGTTGGCGCAGGAAGCCAAGAAATTCAAGCGAAGCGAAAAGGAACAGCTTTCAGCAGTATATAAATGAAGCTAAAACGATAAGAATAAATGGAAGAGAACACCTTTGTGATAAATGTCGGCCGCCAGTTGGGAAGCGGGGGAAAGGAAATCGGGCTTCGTCTCGCCGATATGTTCGGAATACAGTGCTACGACAAGGAGTTGCTTGTGCGTGCGGCAAAAGAAAGCGGAATAGATGCCGATAACTTCGTCAATTCCGACGAGAGGAAAAAAGGCTTCCGTTCGTTTTTCTCAAATTTCATACCACTCATTGGCAGCGGCGATTTTTACGGAAACCCTATCAGCGAAGAGACCCTGTTTAGGATACAAAGCGAAACGATAAAGAAAATAGCCAAAGAGCATTCGTGTATCTTCATAGGCCGTTGCGCCGACTATGTGTTGCGCCATAAGCAGAGAGTGGCCAACATATTTATATCTGCCGACAAGGAAGACCGCATACAGCGCCTTTGCGCAAAGCATGACATAAACAGGCAGGCGGCAGAAAAACTTGTAAGCCAGGGCGACGCGCAGCGCTCGGAGTTTTACAATTTTTACAGCGACGGAATATGGGGAGCGGCAGCCACATATCACCTGTGCATTAATTCCAGCGTAATGGGAATAGAAGGCACAACCATGTTTGTGGCAGAGTTTATAGAGAAAAAACTCGGCGTATCGCCGGTTAAGGCAATATCTGAAGATTGAAGCGTTGGAGAGTACGCATTACCGCCGTATAATTCAAACTGAACGATGAAACGTATAGGTCTTTTGTCGGACACCCACGGATATTGGGATGACAGGTATAAGGAATATTTTGCCGAGTGCGACGAGATATGGCACGCCGGCGACATAGGTACAATGGAATTGGCCGAACGCCTGGCAGCCCTAAAGCCGTTTCGCGCAGTATGCGGAAACTGCGACGGTGGCGACTTGCGGCGCATGTACCCCGAGGTGCTGCGCTGGTCGTGCGAGGGAGCCGACGTGCTCATGAAGCACATAGGAGGCCATCCCGGCGCATACGACCGCAGTGTACGCGACTTGATTAACAGGCGTCCGCCTAAACTTTTCATAAGCGGGCACTCGCATATCCTGAAAGTGGAGTACGACAAATCTTTGAAACTGTTGCACATTAATCCCGGGGCTGCCGGGCTGCAGGGGTGGCAGACAGTGCGCACGCTTGTAAGGTTCACGGCCGACGAAGGAGAATTCAAGGATTTGGAAGTGATAGAGATACCGAGGTAATAGAAAAAGCGCACGACGCGCTTTTTTTATTTTATGCAAGCGTTGGAAAGTATGCTTGGGTAGAAGGTAAATTTTCCAACCGGAATAAACCTTGCGAAAAATATGTGCCTTGTATTTTAAAATAGGTCGGACATATTTTAAATTATGTGCCTTGTATTTTTTCTTTTCTCAGAGGCGTTTGTAACTAATTGAAACACAGTGTGCTTTTAGAGGTGCTTTATTTGTCTGTTTTGCGGTTTTGGCTGTTGCTGCTGCGAATGTCTGTTTTGCATTACTTGTTGGCGGTCCGGCGGTTGGTATTTCGTTGAAAACTCCGGTTTCGTCGGCAAAAAGGTTTACTGGTCGTTAATTATCCCGAATTTCTAAGTTATGCAATAAACTTTCTTGTTTTCTGCAGGTCTAAAACATGTAATTCGCTAAAGCAAATACATTTATTGCATAACCATAAAAAAAGAACGACATGAAGAAATTATTATTTGTTGCGCTTGCCCTGTTTTCCTATGCGGGAACGGGCATAATGGCACAGGAAAACAATTCGGACGCTGACAACGACCGCAAGGAAAAAGCAAAAGAGTTCATCACAAAACAGGCCGAGCGCATGGCCAAGAACCTAAAACTCGATGACGCAAAGGCAAAGACCTTTACCGATTTGCTGGTAGAGTACCGCACACAGGAAATGGAGCTGCGCATGTCGTCTGCGGCAAATCGCAGGCAAGAGAACAGGAAGAAGAGAAGCCAGATGACCGACGCACAGGCTGACAGCCTTATACAGGCACGCTTCGAACTTGAACAAAAGCAGCTTGAACTGAAAAAGACATACTACGATAAGTTCCGCAAAGACTTTACCCCATCGCAGCTTGTAAACGTGTTCATGCCCCAGCCTCGTATAGGCAATAACGTAAGGCGTCCGCGCAATTTCCAGAACAGGCCCGGTGGCCCGCAAGGCGGATTCGGCGGACCTGACGGAGGCTTCGGCGCTCCAGGAGCAGGCGGCAATTTCTAACCGTAGGCCGTAACCGGCAATTTAACCCAAATCTGTCGTAAGGCTTCGTCAAACTGCGTGCTTATGCCCGGCAGATAGCTTCCCTCCCGGCTGAAGGCGTAGCGGGCTGCGGCGAAGCCGGGCGCAAAGACAGATGACGGCAGAAGTGCGTAAGTTGGCGAAGGGCTCGCACTCGACGTTACTGCTTAATTCCCTAATGACCGTTTTGGGATTAATATCGTCCCCGTGTGTTTTTGTACGCGGGGACGATGTATTTTTTGTTTCCCAAAACACTTCAGCCGTGACTTAATGCAATATACAAGTGCCCTAAAATCGAAAACTATTTATCTGAATACGAAAATATTCATATCTTTGCAGCCAAATAAGCTATATTGGCGTGAAAGTTAAGGAAATCATTGCGGCCCTTGAGCGCTTCGCCCCTTTGTCGCTGCAGGAAGACTACGATAATGCAGGACTTCAGGTAGGTTTGACAGAGACGGAAGTTTTAGGGGTCTTATTGTGTTTGGATGTAACCGAGGCGGTTATTGAAGAAGCCGTCAAATCGGGCGCGAACCTTATCGTAGCCCACCATCCTTTGCTCTTCCGTCCGCTGAAGTGCGTTTCCGACTGCGACGAGGCGCAAAGATGTACCCGCCTGGCCGTGAAACACGACATCGTAATATATGCGGCGCATACCAACCTTGACAACGCACGCGGCGGAGTGAACTACAAGATAGCCGAAAGGCTGGGGCTTGAAGTCACGGACTTTCTGCAGCCCATAGACGGGGACGGTGGAAGCGGGATAATAGGCACATTCGGCAAAGCAATGAATGCCGCTGAGTTTCTCGGCCTCGTAAAGAGCACGTTCCGCGTGAAGTGTCTTATGCATAACGAGTTGCTGCAGCGTCCCATAAGAACAGTAGCGCTATGCGGTGGAGCGGGGGATTTCCTTCTTAAGAACGCTATCGCAAAGAACGCCGACGCTTTCATTACGGGCGAAATGCATTACCACACTTACTTCGGGCACGAACAGGAAATACAGATAGCCGTTACGGGGCACTACCAGAGCGAGCTTTGCGTGGTCGAAATATTCCGTGCGTTGCTTGAAGAGAATTTCAAATCACTTAAAATAGTTACCACAACAACCGATACAAATCCTATAAAATACCTCTGACAAATGGCAAAAGAAATTAAGAAAAACCCGAACGACATGACAGTTGAAGAGAAGCTCAGCGCTCTTTACAAACTGCAGACACTTCTGTCGGAAATCGATAAAATCAAGATTATGCTCGGTGAACTGCCCCGCGAGGTGCAAGACCTTGAAGACGAGATAGAAGGATTACGTTCGCGCAACCAGAAACTTGACGACGAGATAACCGAAGTAAACCGCAACATCGCAACCCAGCGCGGTAACATAGAGAAAGCCAAGACTTCAATAGCACGCTATAAGGAGCAAATCGACAATGTGCGCAACAACAGGGAATACGACACGCTCAGCAAGGAAATAGAATTCCAGACGTTGGAGATAGAACTCTCCGAAAAGAAAATAAACGAGGCGACAAAGCGCGTGGAGGACCTGCAGGAGAACATTAAGAAAAACAACGACCTTATTGCCGACCATACTTCGCACCTCGACAGCAAGAAGTCAGAAATGGACGAGATTGTGGCCGAGACAAAAGCGCAGGAGGAAAGCCTCCGCACACAGGCAAAGGAAATGGAAGAAACCATCGAGCCGCGCCTGCTCAACTCGTTCAAGCGCATACGCAAAAACAGCCGCAACGGCTTAGGCATTGTGTATGTGCAGCGCGACGCATGCGGCGGTTGCTTCAACAAGATTCCGCCCCAGCGCCAGTTGGATATACGCATGCACAAAAAGATAATCGTATGCGAATACTGCGGCCGCATATTAATCGACCAGGAGCTTGCAGGTGTTGAGACACCCAAGCCCGCTGAGGAGCAGCAGACCAAACGCCGCCGCAAAAAAGCAGAAAGCAAATAAACGTCTTTCGGTTGTGTCGGGGCAAGGTATAGGCGTCCCGATAGCAGGCCGGCACATAAATAACACAAGGAAGGGGTTGCTGCAAAGTAACCCCTTCCTTTTATGAACAAACAGTAAGGAATACGAATTTATGGCAATCAACGAAGAAAACGTAAGGCAGAACTCATTAAAGGCGTGGTATCTGGCTGCGCGTCCCAAGACGCTCACGGCAGCGCTTATTCCCGTTATCGTGGTCTGCGCGCTTGCGTTGCACGACGATACGTTTAAAACCGGGGCGGCCGTGGTATGTGCGGTGTTCGCCTCGCTAATGCAGATTGCTTCAAACCTGGTGAACGACCTTTACGACTTTATGAAGGGCACGGACGGTTACGACCGCCTTGGCCCCAAGCGTGCCACGGCGCAAGGATGGATTACGCCGGCTGCCATGAAGGGCGGAATAATAGCTGTTATGGCGCTTGCGTGTGCAGCCGGCTGCATACTCGTGTCGCAAAGCGGATGGTGGCTTGTGGCCGTGGGCGCGGCATGCGTTGTGTTCGCCATATTGTACACAACGTTGCTTTCGTACCTCGGATTGGGCGACTTGCTGGTGCTTGTGTTCTTCGGCATAGTGCCGGTAAACGCCACATACTACCTTCAGGCCGGAATACTTACGCCCGAGGTCGTGCTCTGCTCGTTTGCGTGCGGAATAGTGGTCGATACGTTGCTTGTGCTCAATAACTTCCGCGACCGCGACAGCGACCGCCGCACCGGAAAACGCACCATTGTCGTTATGTTCGGTGAGAGATTCGGCCGTTTGTTGTACCTCCTCCTTGGAATATGTGCATATTTGCTTGTAGTGCCGCTCGTTTTTATGGAAATGTGGCCCGCGGCAGTCATAACCCTACCTTATCTTGTGATACATACACGCACGTGGCGTGAAATGGTGCGTATCGACCATGGACGGGAATTGAATGTAATCCTCGGCAAGACGTCGCGCAACATGTTTGTTTTTGCATTGCTGCTGTCGGCGGGAATATTGCTGTCGTAAAAACCGAAATGCTTATGACGAAGGGCTGAGAGCCTTATTTGTCTGCCTTTTTCAAGAGAGTTTTTACCCCTCTCAGAGAAAAGAAAAATTATCTCTGAGATAATTCAAAATATGTCTGAGATATTTTAAAATATGTCAGACATATTTTTGGCTGTGCCAAAATGCGGGCCTGTTGATATTTACAACTGTGCGTATTTCGGTGCACGAGTTTTCATGCCGTAACGGCTGTTTTTATTCTTCCGGTCTTGATAATGTTGTTCACCCTAAGTTGCGCGTAATGTGTTTCCGCACAACTTGGGATTTGCGGCTATATGCCCGGCGCGGGGGCATACAGGCTTTATTGTGACGCGCCGAAAGTAATAAGAGTATGAAAGTTCCCCGGATTTCCGGAAATTTGACTCGAAAACCGGATTAATTAAATCAAATTGAAGTGAAATACATACTTAAATAATCTGATTGTAAATTATAGACCCGATAAATGGGATGTTTGTATCGTTTATGTAATGTTTATATTGCAAAATGCAACAATAATTTGTGATAAACAAAATTATTTCTTGTTATATAGCAATAAATCAAAACAAATATTGTATTTTTGTGCCATAAGATAACAAAAAGAAAACATTGCTGCTAATTTTTAAAACAAATGTAACATGAAGATGATTGAAGCTATTATCCGCAAGTCGCGGTTTGAGGATGTCAAAGAGGCGCTGCTTGCAGCCGACATCGAATGGTTTTCGTATTACGATGTGAGAGGAGTTGGAAAATCGAGGCAAGGACGCATATATCGCGGAATTGTCTACGACACAAGCTCCATTGAAAGGACGTTCCTTTCGATTGTTGTAAGGGACAAGAATGTGGAACGTGCGGTAACGGCCATACAAACGGCGGCCAAAACCGGCGAAATAGGCGACGGGCGCATATTCATCCTTCCGGTTGAGGACGCTATAAGGATACGCACCGGCGAACGCGGCAACATAGCCTTGTATAATGCAGAGCAAGAGGTTTGAAGCGAATTGTCGAACATGTAGAATTAGAAAAACAGGGAAATCATGATTACACATAAATTAGGATACAAGACAGGTTTGAAAGGATTGGTGTTGACAGCCTTTCTTAGTATGGTATCGGTGGGCGCGTATGCCGCCGATGGTGCTCCGGTGCTCGACACCGGCAACACGGCGTGGATAATAACGTCGACGGTTCTCGTGCTTTTGATGTCGATTCCCGGCATTGCCCTTTTTTACGGCGGGTTGGTAAGACAGAAGAACGTATTGAGCCTTATAATGCAGACTTTGTTCATAGTGGGCGTAGTAAGTATCATTTGGGTGATTTTCGGCTACAGCTGGGCCTTTGGCACGGGATTCGCCGAATCGGGCAACCCGTTGGGCGCGCTGATAGGCGGATTCGACAAATGTTTCCTGAACGGCATAACGGTTGACAGCGTAGAGAGCAGCGGCATACCTACTTATACTTGGGTGATGTTCCAGTGTATGTTTGCGCTCATTACGCCTGCGCTTATACTCGGAGCCTTTGCCGAGCGTATCAAGTTTAAAGGATATATGATATTTATAATACTGTGGGTTATTGTGGCCTACTTTCCCATGGCTCATTGGGTGTGGGGCGGCGGATTCCTGCAGCAAATGGGTGCTATTGACTTTGCAGGCGGTACGGTAGTGCACATAAACGCCGGCGTGTCGGCTCTCGTCATGGCGTTGATGATTGGCAAACGCGAGGATTACCGTGTTGGGCACCCAATTATCCCGCATAACATCACGCTCGTCTTTATGGGAACATGCTTCCTCTGGCTTGGCTGGTTCGGATTCAACGCCGGCAGCGGTTTGAAGGCAGACGGCATTGCGGCCAACGCATTCCTTGTAACCCATGTGGCTACTGCAACGGCCGCCGTTACGTGGATGGTAATCGATTGGGTGTTCAATAAGAAACCTACTACGGTGGGCGCTTGCACAGGTGCTGTGGCCGGGCTTGTGGCTATTACCCCGGCAGCCGGTACGGTGGGCTTGCTTGGTGCGTTTGCTATAGGCATAATAACTCCGGTGGTTTGCTTCTTCATGGTGGCTGTCATTAAGCCAAAATACAAATACGACGACGCCCTCGACGCATTCGGCGTACACGGGATAGGTGGTATCGTGGGCTCTGTGCTTTCAGGCGTTTTCGCCACGCAGTTCATAACCGGCAGCGAAGGGCAGCAGGGTGCTCTTTACGGCGACTGGCACCAGCTTTGGGTGCAGATAGTTGCAACGCTCTTTACGGTGGTTTATAGCGGAGTTGTTACCTTCATACTTTATAAGGTCGTAGACAAACTGGTTGGCATGCGCGTTGACAAACGCGTCGAAGAAGAAGGCCTCGATGTCTATGAACATGGCGAAAGTGCCTATAACTGATTGGTTGCTTGAAGTCCTTCTAAAAAAGGTTTCATTTGATTGTTTTGGCATGGCCGGCGGCGTATCGCGCAACCGGCCATGCTTTTTGCGTATTTGAGACATACAAAACATTTTTTGCCAAAAAATGTTTATTTGTTGTGTAATTTGTACGGTTTACGCTAAATTTGCAAGAAACAACAGGTATATGGCTGAACATAACGACCTTGGACGGGACGGTGAAGAAGCTGCCGCGCGTTATCTGATGTTTCACGATTATTCCATACTCGACCGCAACTGGCGTGCGGGCAACTTGGAGATAGACATTGTGGCGCAGAAAAAGGGCGTTTTGGTTTTCGTTGAAGTAAAAACGCAGGAAACCGATGTCTTTCTCGAGCCAGAGGATAGGGTGGGTTACGAAAAACGCCGCCGCTTGGTAAGGGCCGCAAACGCTTATATACGTTTTCACGACATAGACCAGCAGATAAGGTTCGATGTGATAAGTGTGGTAGGGCATGGTCGGCCTTTCAGCATACGTCATATAGAAAACGCGTTCGACGCAAATTCCGACACGCTCCATAAGGGGTTTTGATACCTGTTGATACTATAGTTTAAGAGAATAATAAGGTTTTATGATGAAAGCATATAACATACGCAAGATTAGGCTTAAGGAAACAGACTCCACCAATCATTACGCTGCAACTCTTCCCGTTCCGGGCAATGAAGATATGGTTATAGTAATAGCTGAAAACCAGACGGCCGGCAAGGGGCAGGGCGGAACTTTCTGGGAGTCGGAAAAAGGGAAAAACCTTACGTTCAGCATAATGTGCGCCCCGCAATTTTTGAAACCGAAGATGCAGTTTGCCATCTTGCAGGCCCAGTCGCTTGCGCTTTACGACGTAGTAAGCGCAATTGTTGACGGTGTAAGCATAAAATGGCCTAACGATATATATATAAACGACAAGAAAGTTAGCGGCACGTTGTCGGAATGCCAGCTGGAAAGCGGTAAGATAGTGCGGGCAATAATAGGTACGGGGCTTAATGTTAACCAACGCCTGTTTATGTCGGACGCACCGAACCCCACGTCTTTGTCGTTGGAAGCAGGCTGGGACATGGACCGCGAATCGGTTCTCGACGACATAATAATAAGGTTCGTGGATTATTACAACATGCTTCGCGACGGATTTGACATAAGCGACATTTATTTCAAGGCGCTCTACCGCCGTGTCGGGGTGTATCCATATCGCGACAGGTTTGGCCGCTTTTCCGCAAGTATAAAAAAAGTGGAGCCGGACGGCCAACTTATACTATGCGATGACTCAAACAACGAACGCTCGTATTGCTTTAAGGAAGTTGAGTTTTTGCTGTAATTTCCTTGCTTGCGTAAAATAATTACCGGATTCCCGATTTTTTAGAAAAGCAACTCTCTGAACGGCAGCGTATAAACGGGTGTCGTAAGGGCTGCTGCCTTGTCTGCGTTGAGCGTCCGCGCGGATCGTGTTTTGTGCGCCACGCCGGAAAATTTGTGTAACAGCTTTTTACACCATGCTTGGAGCTGCGAAAAAATATGTCCGACCTATTTTAAAATACAAGGCACATATTTTGAAATATGTCAGACATATTTTTCGGGGGCTTTTTTACGTGTTTTGAAAATGCAGACAAAAACGTATTTTACGCATGTACCGGCTGCAGTGCAAACCGTAATCCGGCGTACATGTGCCGGCTCTTGTGTTCCGTGTAGCACGCAGCATGTAAAACGGAACGGTTTTAATATGGGAAAATAATTTTTGTATTTGATTAAAAAGACGTACCTTTACACGTTCTTAATGAATATGTTGCCGCGTGGGCGCTCCGTGGGCGTCCTTGTGTGCAAGCCATGGCGCGTGGGCGCAATGGCTCTATTTGCACGGACTTACAATAAAACAAAATATAAATAAAAACATGAAACCTACATTATTTTTGCTCGCAGCCGGCATGGGTAGCCGCTACGGGGGTCTGAAGCAGCTTGACGGGTTAGGCCCGAACGGCGAAACAATCATGGATTATTCCATTTACGATGCCATACATTCCGGTTTCGGGAAGTTGGTGTTCGTTATACGTAAGGATTTCGAAAAAGATTTCCGCGAGAAAATTATTTCGAAATATGAAGGCCATATACCTTGCGAACTCGTATTCCAGTCGCTCGACGCACTGCCCGAAGGCTTCAAATGCCCCGAAGGACGTACAAAGCCATGGGGAACAAACCATGCCGTGATGATGGGCAAGGACGTGATAAAGGAACCGTTCGGCATTGTGAACTGCGATGACTTTTACGGCCGCGATACTTTCAAGGTAATGGGCAAATTCCTGTCGGAACTGCCCGAAGGTTCGAAGAACACGTATGCCATGGTAGGATTCCGTGTGGGCAACACGCTTAGCGACAGCGGTACCGTGTCGCGCGGAATATGCACTACCGACGAGAAGAACCACTTGCAGGGCGTCGTTGAACGCACCAAGATTCAGCGCATGGACGGCGAGGTTAAATACCTTGACGACAACGGCGAATGGGTGGCGATAGACGAGAAGACGCCGGTGAGCATGAATTTCTGGGGCTTTACTCCCGACTATTTCGACTATAGCGTGGAATACTTCAAGGCGTTCCTGTCAGACCCGAAGAACATGGAAAACCTCAAGAGCGAGTTTTTCATTCCCCTGCTGGTCGACAAGCTCATCAAGGACAAAACCGCTACAGTCGAAGTGCTCGACACGACAAGCAAGTGGTTCGGCGTTACATATCCCGAAGACCGTCCCGACACTGTAGCCAAGATAGAAAAACTCATAAAGGACGGAGTATATCCCGAAAAACTGTTTTGATTAGAAGATACGAAAATTTATAATATCGCGCCGTGCACTTTAAGTGCGCGGCGCTTGTTTTTTGAGGGTAATGTCAATGGGCCGAAGTCGGGCCCTTTCGGGAAAAACAATATAAAAAGACGGAAATGGCTTTGCCGTGATACAAAAAAAATATAATTTCGCAAAATGCCGGGTTGCGGGCCGATGAATCAAAGACGCGGACTGCAATCAGGGGTGACAGTGTAACGAATATAAAATACGAAATGAAACATCTGTTTAGTACAATGATACTTGCTACAGGTATGGCCGCAGCGTCGGCACAAGGCGGCGACGGATTCAAATATACCGACGAGCAGTTTGCCGACCTGCAAATGCTTCGGTACAAGGTTGAGGGATTCGACAAACTCTCGCTCAAGGAGAAAACATTTATATATTATTTGCAGGAAGCGGCTTTGTACGGCCGCGATATACTGTGGGACCAGAACGGACGTTATAACTTGCGTATCAGGAAAATGCTCGAAACTGTCTATACCGATTACAAAGGAGACCGCAACAGTGAGGATTTCAAGAACATGGCGGTTTATTTGAAACGTGCATGGTTCAGCAACGGAATACACCATCACTACGGCAGTGAGAAATTCGTTCCCGGTTTCTCACAAGAATTTTTCCGCAATGCGCTTAAAAGCGTCGACAAGGCTAAACTACCGCTGCAGGAAGGGCAAACTGTCGACGAACTTTGTGACGAGGTGTTCCCCGTGATATTCAATCCAGAAATAATGCCAATGAGAGTGAACAAAGCAGACGGGCAAGACCTTGTGCTTACTTCGGCATGCAATTACTATGGCGAGGGCGTAACGCAGGACGAAGCGGAAGATTTCTACAATTCGCGTAAGGACCCGTCCGACCCGCGCCCGGTGATGTACGGCATGAACAGCCGCCTGGTAAAAGAGAACGGGGAAATAAAGGAAAAGGTGTGGAAAGTAGGCGGGCTATACGGCGCTTCAATATCCAAGATTGTGTACTGGCTCGAAAAGGCCCTGCCGTATGCTGAAACACCCGAACAGGCGGCAGCCACAAAAAAGCTTATAGAATTTTACAAGACCGGTGACCTGAAAACATTCGACGAGTATTCCATTCTTTGGCTCAAGGATGTTAACAGCAGGGTGGATTTCACGAATTGCTTTACCGAAAGTTATGGCGACCCATTGGGCATGAAGGCTTCATGGGAAGCTATAGTGAACTTTAAGGACCTTGAAGCTACGGAACGTACAAAAAAACTAAGCGAAAACGCGCAGTGGTTTGAAGACCACTCGCCGGTTGACAAACGTTTCAAGAAAGAGAAAGTAAAAGGCATATCTGCTAAAGTTATAACAGCAGCTATATTGGGCGGTGACCTGTATCCTTCGACAGCCATAGGCATAAATCTTCCGAACTCGAACTGGGTGCGCAAGGAATACGGCTCAAAAAGCGTTACAATAGGGAACTTGACCGACGCATATAATAAGGCGGCTCACGGAAACGGCTTTGAAGACGAATTTGTGATAGATAAGGCCACGCGCGACATGATAGACAAGTATGGCGACGCATGCGATGATTTGCACACTGACCTGCACGAATGTCTCGGGCATGGTAGCGGAAAACTGCTCGATGGAGTAGACCAGGACACTCTGAAAGCGTATGGTTCAACTATAGAAGAAGCACGTGCCGACCTGTTCGGGCTTTATTACGTAGCCGATCCTAAATTGGTAGAACTTGGACTCACTCCCAACGGAGAAGCATACAAGTCGCAGTATTACTCATATATGATGAACGGACTGATAACGCAGCTGGTGCGTATCGCTCCCGGAAACAATATAGAGGAAGACCATATGCGCAATCGCGCAATGATAGCTCATTGGGTTTATGAAAAAGGAAAAGCCGATAAGGTCGTTGAACTGGTAAAACGCGATGGCAAGACATACGTTAAGGTGAACGATTATGAAAAGCTGCGTAATTTGTTCGGCAATCTTCTTGCGGAAGTACAGCGTATAAAAAGTGAAGGCGATTACGAAGGCGCGCGTCGTATGGTTGAAGATTACGGTGTGAAAGTCGATTCAGAATTGCACAAGGAAGTACTCGCACGATACGAGAAGCTACATCTTTCGCCTTACAAAGGATTTATCAATCCCGTTTATGAAGCGGTGAAAGATTCGAACGGCAATATCGTTGACGTTAAAGTAACGTACAACGAGAGTTACGAACATCAAATGCTGCGTTATAGCAATGATTATGCAACTTTGCCGTTTATAAACAATTAATGACCCGGCCGGCAATAATCGCGAATCATAATTTATGACTACGCAAGAGCGCATAATAGAAATAAAGAAGCAATTCCGTTCCATGATGAATGGAGTGGTTAGCAGGTCTATGCGTGAAAAAGGAGCCGACTACGGCATTATTTTCGGCGTGGAAGCTCCGCGGCTCGTAGGCATGGCCGAGGAAATAGGCAAGAACCATGATTTAGCCCAGGCACTTTGGAAGGAAAATGTCAGAGAATGCAGGATTTTAGCGATGATGATTCAGCCTTATGATAGTTTTCTTTCCGAGATAGCGGATATTTGGATTAGCTCAATGCGCAACCAGGAAGAAGCGCAATACGCTTCGATGTATTTGTTCCAGTATTTGCCTTACGCAGAAAGCAAAGTGTTTGAATGGATAGCCGACGAAAGGGATATGTATCAGTTGTGCGGTTTCCTTACAGTGGCGAGATTGTTGCTAAAAGGAACGCAATTTTGCCCACGCACGGAGAACGAACTCTTAGACCAGTGCCGTTCTGCGATAGCTTCCGAAAATAAGGCAGTGTCTAAGGCAGCATACAATACATTATTTAAATATTCACAGCAAGATGAGCTTCATGCAAAAACGGTGGAGCGAATACTGAAGGATTGCGACAGAGAGTTGTTGTGAGGATTGAAATCAGAGTGCCATGTCGGAGAAAACAGATAAAAGCGAATTGCAATTGCGTGCCCGCAAAGAGTTTGAAACGTTCCTTGCATGCAACGGGCAGAGCCGTACACCCGAGCGTTTTGCAATTTTGAATGCCGTATGTGGTATAGATGGAGTTTTTACAGCAAAGACGCTTTTCGAAATAATGCACGGGCAGGAAAAGCTGCCGGTAAGCCTGGCTACGGTGTATTCCACGCTTGCTCTGCTTGAAGATTCCCGCATAGTGATTCGTCATCATTTTGACAGGCGCACGGTAAGCTATGAATTTGCACTTGCCCGCCACGGATTTAAATATATGATATGCACGAAGTGCGGAAGGGTAAGGCGTGTTGAAGACGCTATGCTCGACAAGAGCGTGGAGAATGTCAAAACGCCGCGCTTTCATGTAGACAATTATTCGATATATATTTATGGCATTTGCGCTTCGTGCGCAAGTTTGCAGAAACGCAAGGAAAGACAGATGGCGCGCAGGGCAACAGCACACTTATGAAAAAGCCAAAGCGTGTTATCCGGTCAATTATAATATGAGTAAAATAACAAAACAGAATATGAAAAAAGGAAAAGTAGACACTCTTCTCGGCATAGTGTTCGGTGATGAGGGAAAAGGAAAAGTTGTGGATTTTTTCACTCCGCATTATGATGTAGTAGCGCGTTTTGCAGGAGGTCCCAACGCAGGACATACGATTATTTTCGAAGGCAAGAAGTTTGTGCTTCGTTCCATACCTTCCGGTATTTTTGCGGAAGATAAGGTAAACATCATAGGCAACGGTTGCGTTATAGCTCCCGATTTGTTCATGGCTGAAGCCAAAGAACTCGAGGCTGCCGGTTACGAGCTTAAAAACCGTTTGCACATAAGTAAGCGCGCCCACCTTATACTTCCCACCCACAGGGTGCTCGACCGTGCATACGAGGCAGCAAAAGGTAAAAACAAAGTAGGTACCACCGGCAAAGGCATAGGCCCTACTTATAGCGACAAAGCAGCGCGAATAGGTTTGCGCGTGGGAGATATACTGGATAATTTCGAAAGCAAGTACGAAGCCTTGAAATCATATCACGAAAGGATTTTAAGGGATTTGCATTTCGATTACGACATTGCTGCCGATGAAGCCAAATGGCTGGAAGGCATAGAATACATGCGCGGTTTCAGACTTACCGATACCGAGATAGAAATAAATTCCTTGCTCGACGAAGGCAAGAGCGTTTTGGCCGAAGGTGCACAAGGCACAATGCTTGACATCGACCACGGAACATATCCGTTTGTAAGTTCTTCGTCTACTACCTGCGGCGGAGTATGTACAGGTTTGGGCGTAGCTCCCACGCGGATAAACGATGTGTTCGGTATCTTCAAGGCATATTCCACACGTGTGGGCGCAGGTCCTTTCCCTGTTGAATTGTTCGACGAAACTGGAGATACAATCCGTCACATCGGCAATGAATACGGGGCGGTTACAGGCAGAGACCGCCGCTGCGGTTGGCTCGACCTTGTAGCTTTGCGATATGCGGTAATGATAAATGGCGTAACGAAGCTCGTTATGATGAAAAGCGATGTGCTCGACGGTTTTGATACAATACGCGTTTGCATGGCATACGAGCTTCCCGACGGCACGCGCGTAAACAACATGCCGTTCGATACGGCCGGCTGCAAGCCAGTTTACACCGAGCTTCCCGGGTGGAAAACCGACATTACGTCAATCAGGAACGAAAACGATTTCCCGAAAGAACTGAAAGACTACATCAGTTTTATAGAAAAGGAAATGCAGTGCCCGATTACGATTGTTTCAGTAGGCCCCGACCGTGAGGCTACAATAATTAGATAATACTACCGGTTTTTTTTGACACGGGACGTAGAAAAAAATATGTCTGACATATTTTGAATTATGTCAGACATATTTTAAAATATCTCAGACATATTTTGGGGGACTTCCTTTTGCCTGCCCAAAAAGGCAGACAAAAGTGGAATTACCCGTGTGTACAATTATATTAAACAGTTTCGGAATATGTTTAGCAGTAATGCATTCTTATTTAGAACGGCTGTGTTTGCCGCTATAATGGTTTTATCGGCTTTGCCGGCGTACTCGCAGACTCCCGACGGGGTAAGCGGCGCAACATCTATGTTACAGAGCTCGAAAGAAAAGCGAAGCACCGGCAAAGATAAAATCAAGGCACCGAAAGGTTACGAACTTGTATGGCATGACGAGTTCAACGACCCCGAATCCCCCGACGGCCGGCCGGTATTGCCCGACGCAAAGTCATGGTGGTACGAGGAAGGTAAGCACGGTTGGGGAAACAATGAGTTGCAGAACTATATTCCGGGTTTTAAGGACGGAGACACATTGGCATACGTCTCAAACGGAACGCTTAAAATAAAGCAGATACGCACGTCTTCGGGCGAGGTGCGTTCCATAAGGATGAACACTAAGGCCCATTGGACTTACGGTTATTTCGAAGCTCGTTTGAAACTGCCCTCGGGCAAGGGTACGTGGCCGGCATTCTGGATGATGCCTCATAAGGCCTCGCGGTGGCCGGATTGCGGCGAGATAGATATAATGGAAGAGGTAGGCTACGACCCGCATCATGTGCTTTCATCTATACATTGCGCAAAATATCATGGCGGCAACTCAAAGAGCGGAGGCCTTGAAGTAAGAGACTGCCAGACGGCCTTTCACGTTTATGCATGCGAGTGGACACCGGAGTATATAAAGTTTTTCGTGGACGGCAAGAAGATACATGTTTACAAAAATGACGGAAACGGACGCGACACATGGCCGTTCGATGCTCCATTTTATATTAAGTTGAACAACGCGTTCGGCGGTAATTGGGGCGGTAAGGAAGGCGTGGATTATTCCTGCCTGCCCACGCTTTACGAGATAGATTACGTAAGGGTCTTCCAGAAAAAATAAAATGCAGCAGTCCGACGTATTACTCACAGGCTTTTGCGGCGGCAGCTCCAACAGCGACGCCGTTTACCCGTATTTCCTTGTTCCGGCCGAGGGTGTACCCGTATATCCTTTCAGGCGCGGTACAAGTGGCGGCAGTTCGCCAGTTACCACTGCTTTTGCCGCCTGTCTGGAGCGTTATGTCGCACCTTACGGGTTCGAGGTCTTTGGTAATGCCTGCCTGAAGTTTACCGACGGAGGACGTTGCTATAATACCGGTATCGTTGTGGCCGGAAATTTACCCGGGGTGAACTTGCGTATAGACATAGAGCTGGACGAGCCGTATGATTTGCGCGATTTTGTTCCGCGCCATTATCTTGAGGACCGCAGCGACTCGCAGCGCGACAACCTTATGCTGCAGGCCGGATGGGTAGTGGTTCGTTTTGCGGAGAAGCAGGCAGCAACAGAGCCTCTTAATTGCGCGGCTTTCGTAATAGACCTGATAAATTCTTTGGTTAAGGCGGTGTCGATAGAAATTCCCCGCGGGGCGCGTTTGCGGCCTGTTCCTGTGCGCAAGTGGACGCGCATTGCAGCCGAGCAGCTTGCCGGCAAGGGTTATCGCGAAGGCTATATCGGCAACGCAGGCTCTTTGTTCCCGGACAGTGAAAGGACGTATGATAATGCGCCTCTCAGCGAAGAGGAGAGGACGTATGCCGCGCTGCTGCCCGAAAAAGAAAGTTTTCCAGCCGAAAGCCGCGAGAACGACACGGGCTACAATGCCGAGCACAGGCATGTGCGGGATGCCGACATCGACTTCTTTCCCGAAACACATACTTATCTGTACAAGCGGCGCGATGTGCTGAAGTCGGTAACCACGGTTATATCTGAATACTTTTCGGCTTTTGATATGTATGCCGCGGCTGAAAGAAAGGCCGTAAGAACGGGGCAGAATGCCCAGACCCTGGTTGATTCATGGAAATATTGCGGGCGCAAGGCGGCCGAAACGGGTTCGTTTATGCACAAGCAGTTTGAAAACGTCTTTCTCGGTCATAAATGCGAACATGCGTTCGATTTCAGTTACAGCTCGTCCACTTTCTCGCGTGCAGAACGTATTGATATTTCGAAGGAGATGTCGATGTTTTCTGACTTTTTGCGTAAAAGCGGTTTGCGGCCGTACCGCACCGAGTGGAACATATACGACGCCGAAAAAGGCATAGCCGGTTCGCCCGACCTTATAGCTGCCTATGACGGCAAGTTGCTTATGTTCGACTGGAAGCGCTCTACAAAACTGGTCAGGGCTTCGGGCAATGCGTACCAGATTATCGACGACTGCTGGGGCAAGTATGGCTTCGGGGCGCTATCGACGCTGCGCGACAATGCCTTCGTGCATTATTCGTTGCAGCAAGGCATTTACCGTTACATCCTCGAGAAACATTACGGCATAAGGCTTCACGGCATGTATCTCGTTATTATACATCCCGATTACGAACGCTATTACTGTATTCCGGTAATGGATGTGTCGGAACAGGTGAGGCACATAATGGACCGCCTGTAACTTTCCTGCAATCCGTGGCGGCTTGAAATGTTAAATTGCGGATTCATATTTTTACCCCTCTCAGAGATAAAAAAAATTACAAGGCAGGAATTTTAAAATAGGTCGGACATATTTTGAATTTTCTCAGACATATTTTTCGCTACCTTGAAACCCGCATGAATAAAGGGCTTTAAGGAAATGTTAAAGACGGACAAAAACAGTCGGCTGCGGGAAACGTTACCGATAATTCGCATTTGTGTAAAAAAGTAGCGGCACATTCCAACGAATGTGCCGCTACTGTATGTTTGTTTCCCCTTTGCCGCTATGGCGGCTTGGGCTATGCGTTATACGCACAGGAAAAGTATCAGTATCTGCGCGCTCAGTATTCGCAGGAACATGGTGAGCGGGTATACTGTAGAGTAACCGATAGCAGGCGCGTCGTTCCCCGATGTGTAGTTTGCAAAAGCAAGTGCTGGAGGGTCGGTTGTCGCACCGGCAATGACACCCGTAAGGGTATAGTAGTTTACTTTGAACTTCAGCCTTGCTATTACTCCGATTATCAGAATGGGAATCACGGTTATCAGGAAACCGGTCCATACGTACTTAACCCCGTCGCCCGCAATTACGGTATCCCAGAAATTGGCTCCGGCCTTCAGTCCTACGGCGGCGAGGAACAGCACCAGTCCCACCTCGCGTAGCATAAGGTTTGCGCTCGTGGTGGTGTATGCCACGATGTGGAACTTGTATCCTTTGCTGCTTATCAGTATGGCCACAATCAGCGGTCCGCCTGCAAGTCCCAGCTTAACGGGTGCCGGCATTCCGGGAAATACTATCGGCAGGCTGCCGAGGAGTATGCCGAGGAATATGCCGAAGAACAGCGTGCCTACGTTGGGCACGTTAAGGCGTTTTTCGGAGTTTCCCAAACGGTTTGCCAGGCGTTTTACGGCGTCTTCCGGTCCTACCACCCTAAGACGGTCGCCTATCTGAATGCGCAGGTTGCGGCTTGCGAAAAGTTCTATGCCCGAACGTGTGACGCGCGTTACGTTAACGCCGTAAACGGTGCTGAAGTTCATCTGGCCGAGCGTCTTTCCGTTCACTTCCGACTGGGTTACTATTATGCGGCGTGATACAACGGGCTGCTTCTCCGTCTGCCAGTCAACGTGTATTTCCTCGCCTATGAATGCTTCGATGGGCATAGCGTCCTCTTCAGAGCATACAATGTTTATCTTGTCGCCGTCCTGCAGGGTAGTCTTGTCATTGGGCACAATGAATTCCTCGCCTCGCAGCATGCGTGTGCATACCATGTTGCGGCCCAGAAACTGGCGCACCGTGTTCATCGTCTTTCCGTTGAGCGCGTGGTTTGTTACTACCAGCGTCATGGAGTGTGGTTTGGTGTGCGCGTTTTCGTTCACTTCGCGCTCGAGCACGGCTTCTTCTTCATTAAGGTTAACGCGGCATATATAGCGTATCAGTATGGTAGCGCCTATAATGCCGAGCACGCCAAGCGGATATGCGCAAGCGTAACCCGAAGCTATCTGTGGAATCTCCGCGCCCTGCATTGCTCCGGCCAGTGCTTCGTTGGCCGCACCGAGACCCGGGGTGTTTGTTACCGCTCCGAACAGCACGCCCACCATCATAGGCAGGTTGTTGGGATTGTTAGTGTCGAAGAACAGGTGGTAAAGCGCGAGCATTACCCCTACGTTCAGCAACACGAGCCCCACGGCGAGCATGTTGAGTTTCATTCCGCCTTTGCGGAAACTCTCGAAGAACGAAGGGCCGACCTGCAAGCCTACGCAGTAGACGAACAGCATAAGTCCGAAGTCCTGGATAAAGTTGAGCAGTTGTTCAGGGCAGGCAAAGCCTCCGCCGGGCAACCAGTTGTTGTAGATATGCCCTACGAGTATGCCCATGAATAACACGAACGTAACTCCGAGCGAAATTCCGCCTACCTTGATTTTGCCCAGGCAAACGCCTGCCGCAATGACAATGGCGAAAATAAGAATTACATGTGCCACCGACGCTGTGTCGGTGAACAGCGAATTAATCCATTCCATTTAGAGTGTGCTTATTTCAGTTTTAGGTGTCGCAAATTTAGGCCTTTTTATTCAAATAACTTTCTTTTGTGCAATTAAATCCATTTTGCCGCTTTTTCGTGCATTTATTGCAGCCTTTGCGGCACGTGTTGCCAGGCTGTTTTTCCTTCATTCCGTTTTTCGTAAAAACAGGGTCTGTTTATGTCTGCGTATTTCGGGCAAGTTTCGAACGGGTTTTCAGGGGACAAAAAATATGTCTGAGATATTTTAAAATAGGTCAGACATATTTTGAAATATGTGCCTTGTATTTTTTATTTGCTCCTATGTGTGCATAACGCGCTGAATTTTAGTTTTCAATTTTCCTCAGCGGAAACAGACGTTTTTTCAACCGGATTTTCTTTGTCCTAAGGCTCACTTTTTATTATACCTACACATGCAAGCTAACAGTTCTCCGCGTATCCACTATTTTATAATAGTAGACAGTTTTTCTTTGCGTTTCACCAATATGTCGCCCATAGCTTTTACCATTTTCTGCATTTCGGGGTCGCTGCTTTGGCTCATGCGCAACCACGCACCACCACCTTCATAATAGGCAACCGGGAACTTATCCCACGCTCCCGATTTCTCGAACTCCCTAAGGTAAGTGTAGAATTTATCGCGGTACAGTGGTTTCGACACATTGTCGTCAAACTCCATTTCGAGCGACATATCATATTTCTCTGCCGTGTTTATGGCCGAGTGCATGAGGTCGATTGAAGTATTCTCCCCAAAGAAGTAATTAGGCTGCTGGTAGGCTATGTCGAACCCGAGACTCTTCCAATTTTCGTCCACGCCCGGCGCGCCGTTATAAGGTATCCATATCAGCGGATAGCCCAGTTTGTTGAGGTATGCCTGCACCTCCTTTATAAGCACGTCGTCGCCATACTGTTTGTCTATCTGTTCGTGCACCCAGTAGAAACCCGAAAGGTTTAGATACTTGTATTTCTTCTTTTTCCAAATCTTCCGAATCTGCTGCACGTACCATTTCACGGCTTCGAGCCGGTCCTCTGTTTTGTTGAAATCCATTTTACTGCCATTAAGTTCACCCCAGTCCTTGCATTGCACCTGCGGGTTGGGCAGCGAAAACACTATCTCGCGTTTGTAGGGCAGCTTCACTCCGCTTTTCACCAAGCTGTCTATTGTTTCTTCAATAGCGTCAGGACCTAAACCTTCGGCAAACGTTGTTTTAAGCAAGTTCTCCCACTCTATCTTCCGTGCAGAAATACGGCCATGGCTGGCTATGCCGTAATCATATTCAACATCGCCAGTCCTCGCATAAATCTCCAAGAACAGAAACCCGTCGAACAACCATTCCACCTTGCCGCCGTTATTGCGGAATATATAATGCCGCATTTCGTCCGGCGTATATTTCGGACGGTTATAAAAGCCATCGTATATCAGCACCAAATCGGCAGGACGCTTTACTTCAGGAATTTTCTCCGCCGCGTCGTTCTCCGTCGAAGCCGCCTGGTAGTTTGAAGCGCGAAGTATGACCGGAACAGAGAACAAGGCCAACGCGCATACTGAAAAAAACAAATTGCGAATCATCTTTTCTTTCTTTTCCATTACGCTACATTAATAAATTATACCATTAAACGGGCTTTTCCTTACGCACTCCGTTACATTCACAAATATAAATAAATGTGAGCGCAGAGACAAATGGAAACAAATGTTTTCATGTTTGGCTATGTCGAACCGAATCCTTTATATTCAAATACAAACAATTATTTGCAAGCAAAATACACGAAAACCTATTATATACTTCAACCGAGAGGGCTTGGCTATTTGAAGATATTGCCGGGAAAGTTTTTTACAAAAAAGAACTACCTTTGCAATAACATAATAACAGGCTTCAAAAAAGTACATACATGCGTCTGCTTATATACCTATTTCTGTCTTTCATGCTTCTGTCGTCGTGCGCAAAGCAAAGCAGCGAACTGAAGCAGATATACGAGTCTGCGGAAAAAGGCATGCGTACCGACGCAGCGCGTGTGTTGGCAGAATTGAAAGCCAACAAGGGCAAATTCCAAAACAGCACTCCGGCGGAATGGGCCAAGTTTCATCTTCTGCTCAGCGAAGCATACGACCGCACCGGCTCACCGCAGACAAGCGACTCGGTATTGCTCGAAATAATCTCATACTGTAAGGACAACGGAAGCGCTATCGACCTGCGCAAGGCATACTGCCTGCTGGCCAGAGTGTACCAGGAAGCCAATCTGCAAGGAGCGGCATTGAATTACTACAACAAGGCCCTTGCGGTAGAATGTAAACCCGACTCGGCGGCATACGAATGGGCCGCTTACGCATTGGCAAGAATCAGCGACATATATATCGAGCAAAAGTTATTTGACAAGGCACTACAGGCGCTCGACACAGCGAGCAAATACGCCGCTAAGGGCAACGACATGCGAATCAAGGCTATTATAGGCGCTAACTACGGTGCATGCAGTTTGGGCAAAGGAGACCTCGACAGTTGCATTGCCGAAACCGAAAAAGCTGCACAAACAGCAGAGCGCGCCGGCATGACACAAGTTCACAAAAGCATTACCCTTTCGCTCTTGCCGGCATACCTGAAAAAGGATGACGGTAAAAATGCCTTGCGGGTATTGCAGGAAGCCGAAGGCATAAAAGGCAGCAAGCAGCTCTCGCTTTATTATTTGTACTACAGCCTTTATTACTCCTGGGCCGGAGACAATACCAAAGCCGAAGAATATTACCGCAAATGCGCGGCATTGGGAAACTTTACCTTCCAACGCGACGCAAGTTCAGAGATAGTAATGTCGTTCCTTAAATCGGAGCGTTACAAACAGTTGAACAAATACCTCTTTCCTGCACTAATCGCACAGGATTCGCTAAACCGCGCCGCGCTGAGCACGAGCAACGACCTTGTTACCACGCTCGACGCAAAACTACACAACGAGCAGAAACAAAAACAGAAGGAAGCACGGCTTTACATGCTTATATTTGCAATATCCTTAGTTGTAGTTGCCGGAACGCTCGGGGCAGTTTTCTACATGCGCTACACACGCATTCGCCTCCGCCTGCAACAGGAGAAACTGAACAACCTGCTGGCACAGATAAACGAACGCGACAAGAACAAGGCTGCTGCCGACAAGGAAGAGATACGCCGCAAGAATGTAGAGGCCTTGAAGGATTCGGCCGTTTACCGTTCTTTCCACGACAACCGCTTCACACCATCGTACAACGACTACCGTGAGTTAGAAAAAGCCGTAAACCGCGCCTACGACAACTGCATGGAACGCCTGCACGACATATATCCGTCGATTAAAGACTATGAATTAAAAGCCTGCCTGCTTATAAAGGCAGATGTTCCTCTGAAAAATATCGCCGTAAACTTGGGCATGGAACAAAATGCTCTCAGCATGTTGCGCGCACGTCTTTACAAGAAAATGTTCCAAGCCAAAAAAGGCTCGGCAACAATGCTCGACGACTTCATAAAGAGCCTTTAAACAGGCGCTTCACCATTGTGTGAAGCGATGTGAACCTACACGTGAACCATAGTGAAGCACGTGGTTTCATGTACATGCTCCACGATTTTTACTTTTGCCGCAAACAGCAATTACACATTAGACAAAAGTAAAAACAAATGAAGCAAACAATCATTCTACTGTTTTGCGCGCTCACCGCACATGCTGCCGCGCAAAACAACATCCCGCAAGAAGATTCACTCAAGGCACTTGCGCTAAAAGGTGTCACGGTAAAAGGCGAACGCCCGCGCGTTACCATGAAAGACGGGCGTTTCACAATCGACATGCAGGCCGTGCGCAACAAAAAAATCGCAGCCAATGCACACGAGCTCATTAAAGAGCTGCCGCTCGTGAGCAGCACGGACGACGAGGCGCTTTCCCTCTCGGGCGCACAGGCCACAACGGTGATGATTAACGGCAAACCGTCGAATCTTACAGCCGAACAGATAATACGCTACCTTAAAACGCTCCCAGCCGACAAGGTTGACAAGGTGGAACTGCTTTATAACCCTCCAGCCGAATACCATGCGGGCAGCACTTCGGTAATAAATGTCATAACCGGGCGTTCCGGCGGCAACGGCTTCAGCGGCCAGCTCGCCGCTCACTACAAATGGCGGCACGACAGTGCCTTCGGCAACGACGCGGCTACTTTCTTTTCTTTGAAAAAATGGAACTTCAGCCTGATGTACTCGTATGATTTTGCCAACACCGTTTACAAACGCGAACAATACTCGAAACACATGCTTGCCGCTGCCGCGCCGGGTGAGCCGGGGCGCACCTACGACATACGCCAGACCACCAGCACGCCTTTGCGGGCGGGAAATTTCTATGTCAACGCCTCCGCAGAGCGCAGCTTCAACGACAAAAGTACGCTCGCAATAGGATACATGGGCGACTTCACGCCCTCGGAAAAATCGGGCAACGAAACGGCGAGCAACATGTTCCGCTGCGCCAAGAGCAAAGACCGCTACACCACACACTACCACGACGTAAGTGCCGACTACAACTCGTCGTTCGGCCTGAAGGCGGGCGCAAGCTACAATTACTACTCCACCACCGGGCTGCAAAGCATGAAGTATGACGGCATTCAAGCTTTCGATTACCACGCCCGCCAGCGTATAAACAACTACAAGGCTTACGCCGACTACGGGCACTCGATCGGCCGGGGCTGGAGCATTTCTTTTGGCGCGATGTTCAACTTCGTTGAAAGCCACAACCGCCAGGACATGCAGTCATCCGACGCCGTGCAGGACAGTTACCGAAACAACACCGCGACATACGAGAACACCATAGACGCATACGCCGGGGCAAGGAAATCGTGGCTCGGCGACAAAATCCTTTTGGACGCCACAATAACCAACCAGTACTACCGCATGAACCACTACCACAACAACTCGCTCATGCCCCGCGTGTCGGCCACATGGAGCATTACTCCCGAGCACAGGTTGCAACTACAGTATCGCACGTTCAAGGTATATCCGTCCTACTGGATGAAACAGGATTATGTAAACCACATGGACGAATACTCCGTGCACATGGGCAACCCCGACTTGAAGCCTCAGAAAATTAACGACCTCTCACTGCAATACATACTCGCCGGGAAATACACATTTACCGTATTGTATCGCGATATAAACGGCTTGATAATGACGCAGACCTACCAGTCGCCCGACGCATTGCAGCTTATATACCAAAACCGCAACATAAAAAAATTCGACATCCTTTCGTTCAACGCCTCTGCCCCGGTGAAATTCGGCAAGGTTGCCTACACCGACATAACGGCGCGGGCATATATGCAACATTTCAAGAGCAAGGAGTGGCACGAACTGGCCTACGACCACCACAAATGGGTTGCCGAACTGAACAGCCACACCACGTTCTACCTTAATTCCCGCAAAACACTTATCGCCGACTTAGACATCTGGTACGTGTCGCCGGCGCTGAACGGCGAATGGGACATCGACGGGTTCTGCAACGTCAGTGCGGGCGTGAAATGGAAATTCCTCAATGACAACGCCGTGCTTTCGTTCGACTGCTCCGACATATTCGAAAGTGCCATGCCCGACATCCATACCCGGATAAGTACACAGAACCAGCGGCTAAAGCAGAACTTCTACCAGCGAACGTTCAACGTAGGCTTTACCTGGAAATTCGGCGGCTACAAGGAACTCCGCACACGCCGGCCCGACACTTCGCGCTACGGCATTTGACACACAGCCGTTTTCCTTGCACAAGGCAGTGGCACTTACGGATAAAACCAGTATCTTTGTCCGTATGATGAACATAGAAGACGTTAGGGAATACTGCCTCTCGCTGCCAAACACAACCGAGGACATGCCTTTTGGCGACGACATACTCTGTCTGCGTGTGGACGGCCGCATATTCGCCCTTTTGTGGCTCGGTTGGCCCGACACGCACATCGCGCTCAAGTGCAACCCCGACATTGCCACAGCACTGCGCGAGCAATACCGCGCCGTAAGGCCGGCATACCACATGAACAAACGTTGCTGGAACGACTTGTACACAGACAGCGACATGGGCGACGAGACTTTGAAGCACTGCATAAACCACTCCTACAACGAAGTGGTGCGCAAAATGCCGAAGTACAAACAACCCGCGCTCCTATTGGGCAAAGAATGTGAACTTAACGAAAACGACATTAAAAGGATGTGATTTTAACATACCCTATCGGCATGCCCGCAAACCCCTATAAACAAAGGGCAAAAATACAAGGCACGTAATTCAAAATATGTCCGACATATTTCAAAATATCTCGGACATATTTTTTTCTTTCTCCCAGTAGGGGAAAAACAGTCCTCTTTTTACCTTTGTTTCTAAGGTCATTTTATTAACACTTCAACATATGCTGTTAACACACTACCGTTATTCGCCATTTTCGTTCCAAGCCTTGGTTAAAAATGCTATAAAACCAACAGGTCAATGCTTGTCCCGCGCAAAAATCCGACAATCATAAAAAGTTATGCAAAGCGAATCGTTTATATTTCTTAACTTTGCCTGCGGAAATAGAAAGTTTACCTTTTATTTCTGACATACAGCCTAAAACGTCGTCGAAACTACCACAAAAAAGACCGCAACAGGCTGAGATTCTTACCCACAGGCATAGTGTGTCTGCGTCCTATGACGTAGAACCGCTTCCATGGGTAAGATTGGCTGTGGTAGGCCACGACGACGTTGGCAGTGGTTCTACGTCTTTTATATTCGCGCCATTGTCTTTTAAAGGTTAACACCTTAACTTTAAAAGATATAAGATATGAAAAGGTATTTCAATTTGGCAACAGCCCTTGTGCTTTGCCTGATCATGGGAACGGCTTGCTCGAACGATGAAGACAAGCCTAAATTCAACTCAATCAAATTAGACCGCGATTCCGTGTTCATAAACGTTGGCGGGGAAGATTCGCTTACATACAGCGTTTCGCCTGCAAACATCAAGCCCGACGTAACATGGCGCTCTGGCAGTATCGGAATAGCGACAGTAAACAACACGGGCAAGGTGAAAGGCTTGCGCGCAGGATTTTCGGTAGTAACCGTTACGGCCGACTATTACGGCAGTATTCAACAGGACGAATGCATTGTTGTGGTAACGAACGTTGAAGCTACCGATGTAAAACTATCGGAAACTGAAAAGACCCTCCTGGTAGGCGAATCTTTCGACCTGTTGTACACCGTTATCCCCGAAAACACTACTGAACAAAACATCAGGTGGGAAGTGGGTGATAGCAAAATAGCCACAGTAAACAAAGGAAAGGTAACAGCCGTTTCTCCGGGTGAGACCACAGTAACTGCAACCGTCGCAGGCAGCAACGTCTCGGCTACGTGCAAGATAACGGTAAATCCCGTTGAAGTTACAGAGATACAATTTAACGAACAAACAATAGAGCTTGCAAAAAACCTAACAAGAAAAATAATTGTGAAAGTCCTGCCTGAAAACGCTACAGACAAAACATTGAAGTGGAGCTCTTCGGATGAATCAGTGGCAACGGTAGAGGATGGTGTTGTCAAGACAATAAAAGTCGGAACTTGTACAATAACGGCTTCTACCACCGATGGAAAAATAAAAAGTTCTTTCACGGTAAATGTCATTCCCGTTAAAGTTACAGGAGTTAGCTTGGACATTCCGAGAAGTTTGCTTTTGGGCGACAATACCCCCATTTCGTGCAGGGTGTTGCCTGTGAATGCCGAGAACCAAAACGTAACTCTCACAAGCAGCGATGAAAACGTTGCAATAATTGAGGGAAACACGCTGAAAACCGTTGGATTGGGAACTACCACGATAACAGCCACAACCGAAGACGGCAATCATAAATCGACAGCTGAGCTGAGAGTTACCGATGTTGCCAATTATATAAGTTTGTCTGCTTCGTATTCAGAAATAACAGTAGGCTTATGGCAATCAGTAGTATTTGGAGTTAAAGTTAAAAATAGTAGTACACAAGAGATTATAGTAGACAGCATTTCTGTTCAAGATCGCACGACAAAAAACTCGATTTGCTCAGACCATAATATGGGTTATGCTATAAGCAGCGATGGTGAAGCCACATTTGAGTGGAGAAATCCGTCGCAAGTGAAAAATCTGTATATTGTATGTTCATACTTTTGGCGTGGCAAACGATATTTTGTTAAGGGTACGTATTAACAAATAAAGCAACGAACCGGAATAGCATGAGTCGTTGGGGAAAGAATGCGAACTTAACGAAAACGACATTAAAAGGATGTGATTTTAACATATCCTATCGGCATGCCCGCAAACCCCGATAAACAAAGGGCAAAAATACAAGGCACGTAATTCAAAATATGTCCGACATATTTCAAAATATCTCGGACATATTTTTTCTTTGCTCAGAGGAGTGGTAAAACACCTCCTTTACAGAGCCTAAAACATGGGGTAATTTTTTAACATCTGCCCGCCTCTAACACCTTTTCTTTAACACTCCGTTTGATTTTAAGCAGGAGTATCTCATTTAAAAGAAGTTACACACGCCGGTAGACGGAATGCTTTTTCATATAAGCAAATAGTTCTCGAAAGCGGGGAACGTCCTTCTCGGGTCTATGAACAGGCATGTAGAGAGCACCTCTCCTTCGGCGGCATTGCGGTTCACCACGCTTACGAAACGGCAACCTTCTATCAATTTCCCTGTCTCCGGATTCACGATGTGCCGGCGCGCCGGACTGTCGTTGCCCGACGTGGTGAGACATTGGTCGCAAAGCGTAACCGTATCCTTGCGGCTACCGTTTCCGAAACTCACTTCCCATCCGTTTTGCCCGTCGGGACGGCCTAATGCCATGACCGAACTGTTTCCCATATTTACAAGCGCTGCCGTAATACCTGCGCCTTTGATTATGTGACGCACCTGTTCCAAAGCGTAGCCTTTGAGGAATCCGGAAAGGTTTATATACAAACCCCGGCGGCGGAACACAACTGTTCCGTCGCCGGGAAGTATTATATCACGCACCATTCGGTTGTCGTAACCGTCGCTACCGACAGTTATATCGAACAGGCCGTCCGTCATAACGTTATATCGCAGGCATTCGCGCAAAATGCTTTCGAGTTCGCGGCTTACGGGCATTATTTTTTCGGCCGCCATACGGTTCACGGCCGAAAGTTCGCTTTGCGGGTCGAAGCAGTTGGCGGCAGTTTCAATACTGTTTATCCGCTTGCGAGTTTCGGCCACCGTTTCGAGCAATACATCCTCGCTTTCAGTGCTTATGAGCGCCGCGTCGACACGAGTGTGCATAGCACCGAACCATGCGTAGAGCATACCTTGCCCGTCGGCACGGCGGCGGTATATATGCGGGATGTCGGAAACGGTAATCAGAGTTCCTTAATCTTTATGTTCTTGAACCAAACTTCGTTGCCATGGTCTTGCAGCAGAATATTGCCCCGCTCATGATTGCCGAAGTTTTTCCAGTTCTTGTATTTACTGTACGCCACGAGCGCGTCCCACATCTGGTTGTTGCGTTCATACTCGAGCATCTTGGTTCCGTTGAGCCAATGCTCCACGTGGTTTCCGCGCACGATGATTGTGGCGTTGTTGAAGTCGTTTATGTTGAACGGTTTCTTTTCGGGCGCGGGGATAAGGTCGTATAGCGAGCCGAGCTTGCGGTTACCCTTTACTCCGAGCTTGGCGTCGGGGTGGCGTTCGTCGTCGAGAATCTGGAACTCGCAGCCTATTGCCGAGCCTTCGCCCTTATTGGCTTCGGGATCGACAAAGTATTTCACTCCGCTGTTGGCTCCCTTGGTGATTTTAAAGTCAACCGAAAGGATGAAGCTGCCATAAGTGGATGTGGTAACGATGTCGCCTCCGTTTGTCGACTCGCCGCCATCGCCGGGAAGCACTTTAAGCACTCCGTTTTCGATTTTCCACCCTTTCTCGGGGAAAGCGTCGAGTTTTGCTCCGCGCCAGCCGTTCGTTGTCTTGCCGTCCCAGAGCAGTTTCCAGCCGTCAGCGGCTTCGGCGGGCGAAATACAGTTGTCTATGCAGTTAACCTGCGGTGTTTTGTCGGCCGGCGACAGGTATTTCTTAACATCGTCGGTACAAATACGGATGTTGCGCCATGCTATGGTTTTTCCTTCATCGGCCTTGTTGCCAATGGCATGTACCTGCAATGCTATGAAACCGCTGGGAGTCTTATCGTCCCACACGTTTGCGCAGGCAATGCCGTTTACCCACGTGCGTATGCTGTTTCCGTAAGCCTCGATACGTGCCTTGTTCCACTCGTTGTTGCGGAAAGCTTTCTGTGCTGCCGGGTTTTTGGTCATGGGATAAAGCCAGCCGCGGCGCGCCTCGTCGTAAATGCCTCCCGACCACGCACGCGGCGACGGGTCTATCTCGAACTGGTAACCGTGAACGCGGTAATTGTTATAATTCTTAAGACTCTCGCTGCGTAATTGTACCCCGGAGTTTAGCCCGTCGGAAATTTTAAATTCGAACTCTAAAATGAAATCACCGTAGTTTTCCTTTGTACATAGGAACGTGTTCGGTTCTTTCATCTTCGAATAGCCTACTATCGCACCGTCCTCGACTTTATACGGTGCCTTGCCGTTTTTCTTAACCCAGCCCTTGAGATTTTTGCCGTTGAACAAAGGTTTCCAGTCCTGGGCAAAAGAAGGAAAGACCATCAATGCGGCAAAAGCACCTATCATTATTTTTTTCATATATCTTATTGATTATTGTTTGACTATACTTTATAAAAATCCTCCCAGCCCTTGCGCGGCGGCATTCCGGCAAGAAGAGCGTTGGCAAAGGCATTGTTTGTGAACTGCTTTATGCGCGGGTCGAAGAACAACTGCGTGTTCAAACGCTGTGCTATGACACCAAGGCAGAACACCTGGCTGAGAACACCGTTTATCTCGAACGGAGAACGCGTTTTTTCCTTGCCCTGGCAGGCCAGCAGGAAGTTGGCGTAATGGTTCGAAGGGCTCTTGGGCACCTCGGGCAGGCGGCTCTTCATTTCTTCGGCCTTCTCGCCTATTATCGAAAGCGTACTTCCATGGCTTCCGCCCTTGAATATCAAGTCGCGCGAATAAATAATCTTGCCCGGGTTTATGTTTGCCTTAGGCGTGTCGCCCTGGTTGGTTGAAGGTATATCCGCATTATACTCCGAGGTTCCGTAGCCCTTGGGCAACGGCGGGAGATTGTCTATTCCGTCATACCATGTCACATCACAGGGCGGCATATTGCCCCTTGCACCGAAACGGAACAGAATAGTAGAAGAATACGGGAAGAAATAGTCGTTGTGTCCTTTTTCGTAAGTAAGAGAAATCTCGTAAGGCAATCCCATATCTAAGAACTCGTGTGCGGCATCGAGGATATGCGCGCCCCAATCTCCCAACGCACCCATTCCAAAATCGTACCAGCAGCGCCAGTTTCCCTGGTGGAACTTGTCGGAAAAGTCATGCCACTGGCAGGCTCCGAGCCAGGTGTCCCAATCCATGTTCTTGGGAACCGGCTGTGCCTCGGGAAAGCGTGAGATATTTGCGTCGTAGCCGTGCCAGCGGCGCGGATTGTTCATGTGTGCGGTTATGGCCGTAACATCTTTTATTATTCCGGCTTCTTTCCAGGCTTTGAACTGAAAATAGTTGGCCTCGGAATGCCCTTGGTTGCCCACCTGTGTAACAACGTTCGGATTTTTCCGCGCTTTCTGCATAAGCAATTCGGCTTCTATGAAGGTGCGCGTCATAGGTTTCTCGAGATATATGTGCTTTCCGTAATCGAGCGCCATCATAGCTACGGGAAAGTGCATGTGGTCGGGCACAGCGGCCACCACTGCCTCGAACTGGTTGCCGTATTTCTCGAACATTTCGCGGAAGTCGCGGAAGCGTTTAGCATTAGGGTATTTTGCAAGCACTTTCTGCGTCTGTTTGCCGTCGAGGTCCACGTCGCAAAGCGCAACAACATCTATCATACCCGTGCGGGCAAATTCGTCAACATCCTGTTCCCCTCTGTTGCCTATGCCTATGAAAGCTATCTTAACCTTGTCGCCTTTAGGCGCGGCAATATTGTTTGAATGCCCTGCGGCAAAGCTGCTAATCGGAGCTATTCCCAATCCAGCGGCAGCTACGCCCATTTGTTTAAGGAAATCTCTTCGTGTTGTCATGGTTATTTGGTTTTTGTTTTGTTTTTTCTTTTAAATAATGCCCATACTATCAACCTCATGCAACTCCACGCCACATAAATTACCACTGCAAAAGTGATTACGTAAAATATAGAGGTTATCAATTCCAGCCAGGAAGAGTTGTATGTAACTATGGCATAGACATTCAATAAAAAAGCTATGGCAAAACACACTGCGAAGGTTATGAGTTCGCAACGTTGCCGCTTGGGACCTATGTGTATGTTTATATCTTTCATGATTTTGCGGCTTTTGTTTTATAGTTGTCGTAATCTATGCTATACTGCGTCGGAAAGTCGAGAATCTGCCCCGACACGAGTGCCTCGTGCCCCCAAAGAGTGATAAGACTTGCGTAATATCCTTCTTCGGCTATGCGCGGAGGCTGCTTACCGGTGATTACAGCTTCAACAAACGCCTCTGTCGTCAGGGAAGATCCGTCGTTGTCGGGACGTTTGCCGAGGATATATTCCCCGTGGTTCTCGTTCGCGGTTTCGGGTGCCCAACTTGTACCTGCAAACGGGATATTTCCGAACAGTTTGTGTTCCCAATCGTTTATCATCTGCATGAATGCCGGGGCGGGGTCTACGTCTTCGAAATAATATTTTCCTCTTTCAGGCTCTACGGTGCCGAGGTTGCCGAGAATCTGTTCCTCGAGGCCGTAAAACTTATTGGCTATGTCGGAGGCGTAAGTCATCTGCCTGCCATCGTCGAACACATAAATGCAGTTTATGTTGTCGTACACCTCTCGCCCGTCTTTCCAATATGTTATTGCTCCGTGCCCCATTACCTTGCAAGGCAGTTTGCGCATTGCCCACGTGCCTACTTGCAGCTGGTGGCACGCAAGTTCTGTCATCAGTCCTTTCGACGATTCCTTGTAAAGCCGCCAGTTGATGAGCTTTTCCAGTTCGGGCGACGGCACGGCGCGCCGCCAGTCGCCGTTCCTGTTCCAATAGGCATGCACGGCCGTAATCTTTCCGAACATGCCCTGGTGCACAAGGTCCATTACCTTTATGTAACGAGGGTCGAACAGACGTTGCTGCCCTGTAAAGAAGATACGTTTGGTGGCCAGGTGCTTGTTGTACATGTCGAAGCACTGCTGCATATCATAGCCTATACTCTTTTCGCAATACACATGCTTGCCGGCGTCGAATGCGTCCATTACTATCTGGAAATGCGTATTCAGCGGCGTTGCCACTACAACGGCATCGATTGTCTTGTCGTCGAGCAGCCGGCGGTAGTCCTTGTAAGTCTTTGCATTCGGAGCTATGGCTTTGGCCGCGTCGAGCGACGGCTGGTAAATGTCGGCCAGTGCCACTATGTCGGCCTTGGGATTCTTTGCCAGGAAACCCATAAGAAACTGACCGCGCGAGCCCGGCCCTATTATGCCGAGGCGGCAGCGTTCCTTGCCTGTTTCCCTCACCTCTGAAAAGGCCGACAGCCACGGGCTCGTCGTTGCCAGCACGCCAAGCCCCGCCATGCCCAGTCCTTTGAGGAAATCCCTTCTGTTTATCTGGTTTTCTTCCATGGTACTTTTTAGGTTATATAACTGTTATTGAAAATATTTTCTGACATACGGCTTTCGCTTACATTACTGCACGAGAAAGCCCTTGCATAATCGCAAGTACGAAATTAAACTATTTCAATAATATTTCGATAATTTGAATCGGATTTTTTTGTGTTTTTCTCGATCGAGGCCTGAAGGCTCAGCATGCGTTTTTCCAGCTTCAGAGCCTGGCTGCTGGTCTCGCCGTATTTATCGGCCAGGCGCTCGTGTTCCCGCTCACAGTTGGAAAGCTCATTCTGCTGGTTCACGATCGTGGCGTTGAGGATATCCAGTTCTTTCTGCGCCGCCTCGATGCCATTTGTGGTCGGTTCGATCTTCCACTTTTCAGCATTTTTCCGCGCTTTTTCCAGTACGTCATCTGTTTTGGCCACGGCTTTCGAGGAATCTTCAGCCATGCCCTGCACCATGTTTTTGACCTGATCCAGCGTCTGCTTCACACGGCTGATGTCAAACTTCAGGCCGAGGACGACGCCATCATCCGAAGCTGCTGTCGGCACACATATCCCTCCTTGCCATGGCCGCGTCGTATTCGGCCTCATAATCTACCGGGTCCAGCGCCACAGCGCGCTTGATGTCCGCATACCGCTCCCGCTCTTTGGGGTCGGATATTCTGCGCATGTCCACGCTGCGGTAATAGATCGCATTCTTAATCTGGCTCTCAGGCGGCAGGCTGCGGAAAATGGACATGAACTGCCACCAGTGCATACGCGCTGTGAAAAGGTCGATGCCCGCGTATACGCGGAAATCCCCCCAAATGCGCAGCGCGTCTTTTTTCCAGTCCAGGAGCCGTTCCGGCGGGGCCGGTTCATCCCCGCGGGGCGGATCGCCGCAAAAATAGAAGTCGAGCACTCCCTGGAAGTGCCTGGCTTCGTTCTGCGGTATTTCACGGAATGTATTGAGCAGGATGACGTCGAATTGTTCCTCCGGCGTCAGGTCAGACGCCAGCACCGTTCCCACATACTTCATCCACCAGGCCCAGTCCGTCGGCACCTTTCGGCCCAGGATCTGGTCCGGCAGCTCCAGAATTGCCGGATACATTCGCAACCGCCTCCTTCAGCTCCGGGATCAGGAACTGCTCCACGACCTC